>WLWD01004713.1_pt1 | contig 34904 bp, 24 predicted proteins | sample 6712731 | NCBI WGS metagenome assembly WLWD01 (sample SAMN12718690, study PRJNA576275) | sponge metagenome | isolation source: marine sponge | host: Mycale hentscheli | place: New Zealand: South Island, Marlborough, Capsize Point | collected 2014-11-01 | reverse complement strand
GAGGGTACAGATGAATCAGCTGCTGGCAGACATGAATGCTCTATATTCCATGCTCGTGAAAAGGCTCAACAACCTTCTTCTCCAGTTTGACCTTACTGTAGACAATGATTTGAATGAGATATCCTTCATGGTCAGGTTAGTAGAGGAGCTGAAATTTGATAAACATTGTTTGTTGGGGCAAGTATCATCTACTAAGCAGAATAATGAATTGTACATGAATGCACTGTTCTCGTATATGACCAAACTACTTATTTAAAACATTATGGATGAAATTGATTAGAATTTAAGTTAAACTTCTTGCCAGAAGTGTTATTTTTATTCATAATTGTGTAAGTACCCAGAAGGGTAGAAAACCATGCAGGTGCGCAAACATAAGTCAAGAGATAGTTCAATTCAAATTCATAAATTCTCGGTCTTGTGGACCTTCTAGTGAAATGAATTACAAGGGCCAGAGAAGGCTTATGAACAGAGAATACACGAGGTGGTCAGTGAGCATGCCCCAATGATGGGGTGATAATGAGTTAGGTGGACATGAATTGGAGTAGTTCAAGTGAATGACTTAGGAGTTTGTAGAGCAGCCATGTGTTGCTAATGAGTAGGTGATAAGAATGAAGTGAATGGAATTACAGTGAGACTTTACTGTAATCTTATCCACGAAAACAACTTTAATTACATTAATTACATGGAGCGGGTCCTCTCTGGCCAGTTGTTTTCGTGGGTAAGATTACAGTAAAGTCTCACTGTAATTCCATTCACTTCATTCTTATCACCTACTCATTAGCAACGCATGGCTGCTCTACAAACTCCTAAGTCATTCACTTGAACTACTCCAATTCATGTCCACCTAACTCATTATCACCTCATCATTGGGGCATGCTCACTGACCACCTCGTGTATTCTCTGTTCATAAGCCTTCTCTGGCCCTTGTAATTCATTTCACTAGAAGGTCCACAAGACCGAGAATTTATGAATTTGAATTGAACTATCTCTTGACTTATATTTGCGCACCTGCATGGTTTCCTACCCTTCTGGGTACTTATACAATTGGATGATGCAGAAATACGATTGGACAAACACTCCAATACCCAATTTCGTTCAGCAAAGGGTTTAGCGATAATTCATTCAAGTAAATAGTGGTTGATTGCCTGAAAACTTGTATCAATTAGACTGTAAGAGAGTTAGATTTTATTTTTTTTAGCCAATGAGAATGCTTTTTATGAGAGCTTTGTACAATGGCGATTAACAGACTTACAAAAATATTATTCAATTTTTTTAGAATTATGAAGAGTCTTTTTTCATTCGCTCCATTTTTGGAAAAGATGGAGAAGAAGGACTTGAAAGAAATCATTGAGGAATCTATAAAGGTAAAAAAAACAACAACACACATACAAAACAACAAGAATAGAGCAAGTATCTTATTTGTAAATGAAACTTGGAAATACTATTCCACACATTACAGCAGTCGTGTGAATGATTTAATTCTTAGGTTTCAGTCCCAAGATGGTTTCTAAAGCTCAGTGAAGTAGCGGTGAGTTACAAATTCATATTTCTTTTGTAAAGTCTTTGAAATTTATCATTTTTCGTAACTAGGGGGAGCAGAGTGATAGTGAACTGGCCAGTGTAGTGGGAATCTGTTTCCATTGTTCCAATTTCTCACAGAGAGTTCACAAACACTTGAATTCTATATTTTCATGGTAGGTAACTAAGGGTGATATTAACACAACAATAACTATAACAAGATAAGGAATTAAACTTATATTATTATTCTTATCCCTTTTCCCTCTCCAGTGTTGCAGTGGACTACTTCTCTTCCTTCTTTGTAGAACTAGATAAAGTAGTAAGTTCCATATTTTAAGTAGAAAAAATTCAGTTTACAATATTTGTTCAATAGTGGTTAGTAAATTTTAACTATCAATGGAGGCTTGTACGATTCCAGTCTTCTTGTGATGCTCCAATAAATTCTCAACATCTTAATTTTAGTGTATATCTTCCTGTTGTGTGTAGCTCTATGGAGCTTTAGTTCCTCGTTTGACTGATGCTTTGAAGACAAAAGAGGATCAAGAACATTACGAACTGTTTTTGGTATTCAAAAATTTGTACAAATTTTCAGATCGTGTTGAGAAGTAAGTCAATGAGCTTGTGCTTCCATAAATACAATCTCTTGACACATTCACTCCTTTTTCTTTTCTTTTTCTTTTTCTTTCTTTCTTTTTTTTTTTTTTTTGCAGGTCAAGGAGGAAAGGCTTGAACATCATTGATTTTCACGTGCTCTTTCGTAGCAAAACGGTGAATTGGATAGACCTTGCAGCGAAGAAATGCAAAGAGAAGATTGAGCTCACCATAGCTCTGGATGAAGTAATTTGGTTTTGTTTGTTTGTAATAATTTTTAAGGACTATTTTAATCAATGCAGAAAGTGAAGGTCGATTCGGGCCAGCCGCTGTTTTCTTCATCTGCTATAGACACTGGGGAGTTCTTATTGCAGCTAGGAAACTTCTGGAAGAATTTAGATTGGCCAGAACCAATTGATTCAGTGGGCCAGCTCTGCTCTGTTATTGAGGTAAAGGGATTACTCTGGAATGCTACTAGTCAATGTTTTGACTGTAGATGCACCAGTATGACCAGGAATATTTGAGGAATAGCGGTGGTTAACTGGTTTCTATTTTATGGATAAATTATTGTAAAATAATTTTAATAGTTTAAACTTTTACATACACTTAGTTACAGAGTAAATAATGGATTTTTATGAAATTATAAATTATGTAAAGACTATGAGAAGTATGCCAGTTTAAATCACTTTCCTTTAATGGCTATCCTTTATTATCTTATGTTTGATCACACTCCCCCCCCCCCCCCCCCCCCCCCCTCTCATTTTGCTCTTTCTCTCGCACGTTTTTCCCCCACCACCCCCTCCGACTAATTTTTCTAATATTATTTTCAGAAAATCTCTGATATCGCGATGCACTACGTTGATTCCCTGTATCATAGTCTGCATAAAGACTCTTCAGTTATGTACGATGAGCAAGGAAGATTCCAGTCTTCAGAGAGGGCAAGTGACTTTGTGTTGAAATTGTTACTCCTTCAATGCATCTCGTGTATCTTCTAAAATTGAGAATCTCTTTGCATCTTTTTTTTTTTTTTTTTTTTTTTAGCTCTGTGTAGTCCTCAACAACATGTACCACGTGAAGAGGATTCTCTCGGACATGCCCAAGTCACTGGAGCTGACCAAATGCTATGCTTGGATGGACAAGAGTGATGAAAACAATCTAGGACAGAAGGTACATTGACACTGTATTGGAATATCACTAAATGGGGTAGCCATTTTTTTCCTTGCTATATTTGTATTGCGTTATTTGGCAGAGTTCTTTGTAAGATAGGAACTAGACTTTATAATTGCTACTAGCTATATATTTGTTTACTGTATTTACTATCCCAATACATAGTGGGTCAGTATAACAATATATAGTGGGTCAGTATAACAATACATAGTGGGTCAGTATAACAATATATAGTGGGTCAGTATAACAATACATAGTGGGTCAGTATAACAATATATAGTGGGTCAGTATAACAATACATAGTGGGTCAGTATAATAATATATTGTTCTTGTTTTTATGCTTTTGTAGACTGAGTCTCTGGTAAAAGCTTTGTTATTGAGCCGTGATGAAGACATAGACAACAAAATTTACTATTTTACAGACAAGATTACTGAGAAGGTGAGTCAGAAAGGGGGGGGGGGGGGGGGGGGGTGGGGACATCAATTATGTCATCTAACATCCTTACTTGTCAGCTACTATTTTAGATACAATAATATGTTTTTGAAGTTCCTCTAGTCATTAGCATGCAAGTGTGTAAGGCATTCTCTCTCTCTGTGTGTGTGTGTGTGTTTATTTCTATAACAGCTGATCTCAAATGGGCACATCCTTAAAGCTTTCGTCCAGCCCTAACCATTACCAAGTCAGGAATAGCTACTATGAAGACTAATCAGTATGCACACAAGTGCACTAAAGTTTTTTAGATTGATGATACTTTTCTGAATTTAATGTCCTACTTTAGATACCTCAAAATTTAATGGTGCAATTGTTTACAATATTTCAGCTAACTCCTGACATCAGCCATTTTTTTGAAGTCATCATCCCAGTATGTCAGAGGCAAGAGTCAACTATGAGCCTAGACACTACATTTCAGTGGCCTTGGGAGAAAGTGTAAGAATTTATAACTGCCATTTTTATGGACTTTGTATAACCTCTGTTTTTACATTGCTAGGGAAGAGAAGGAGAAAGACAGCAAGTTGTCCAATGAAGAGGTAAGTAGATTTTAATTATTTATTATAAATTTCTTTTTAATTCATGATTCAACATAAGGATAAAATTGGTCAGTAAAAGTGAAATTCAAATACTAGTGTATGTTTTAGTAGTACAGACTTATATTTAGTTATAGAAATAGTTTTCTTATGGCGTAGTGTTTTAATTTTGTTGCAATTTAGCTAGTATCAAAACTTCTACTTTAGTGAGCTAAAGACCTACTCGATGCTGGATATTCAATTCATTGTTTGTTTTTAATTTATAATGTATCCGTGATAATAAATATTTTTAGCTGTACAATAATTAAAATAACAATGGCTAACAAAAGCTGTGGTAGTATTGATACATTATGCTTTTGTATGTATTTTATATTTTTTCTTCCAGGCTATTTCCCCGCTGTTGGACTTTCTAACTAAGAACCTCATCATTCTGGGTCGTATACTAGTTCCACCCATTTTGAAGTGGTACGTTATTGTTTGGGTATAAAACAGGAATACTGTAGCTAAAAACAACAACGACAATAAATTACAAAATGGACATAAAGCAACATAAAATTGATTATCTTTTATCCTGACTTTGTAGGGCTTTCCAAATTCTACAAACATTTTTTTACCCATTTTGTTTTTTGGCAATGGCTCCCAAATTCTATTTATTTTGCTTTCCATTTTTAATTCTTTTTTTTTATCAAAATAAGTTTCTACACAATCTTCTAGGTTGTGAGTATTTCCTAAAGAACAATGCTAAGAAAACGTTTTTTTCTGGAAAACTACCTATTTTGGTTAAAATTCTGCTGGCTAAAATTAGGAATTTTAAACCAGCACCTGCCATAATTAGCATACCTGTAGGCCAATATGATGTATTGAATTCCATAAAAAGAGTTTATCAAGTGTTCAAGTCCATCTCAAGGTCAGTCTTCCCCTAATGATCATCAAAAGTATATTTGTATACCCCTGTTAGTTCATTGCTAGCTGCCAAATAGAGGTATAGCTAGCTGAAAGGTATGTAAATGGTTTTATCTTTTTTTTTTGTTTACGATACAACTCAATTATTTCAATGTGACAAAAGCAGCTGCTGATTTCATTGCAGGATCTTGGGGAAGCTGTGGAGTGTCATCCTTGGACTAGTAGAAGACAGAGTGAGTTCAGTCTCAAGGAAACCATCACTTCGCTATCTCTATGAGAGGTTGCAATACTTTATGGTGGAGCTCAAGAACTTCTTTCATGCTGGGGGCAATGGAATGCCCATAGAAGATCTTGAAACAGATTTGTACAAGGTAATAATAAGGTGGAGAAAGAGACTAAAAATAGATGTATCACGTTAGTAAAATTTAAAGAGTTTATTCATTATCTGATATATATAACTTTATATATATATATATATATATAACTTTGGCTTTAATTGTGATTGATATTTCTCTTACTCTAGCGAATCACAAAGAAGCTTTATGTACTAGTATTATCCTCAAAAGATTTGATTTCAAAGTTTCTTCTCGAGTTGGTGGAAGAGCAAATGTGTTGCGATGCTGGTAGAGAAAGCGAAGACTCACCCAGCCAAGGAACGCTGCAGATCAGTGTCGGTTACCTGTTGGACAAGCAAGCCTTGGAGGTGTCTGTCATACAAGCCAAGCTACCAACAAAAAGTAAACAAAAATATTGGCTAAAGCCACAGCTGCATTTACTAGCTCATATGTTACTACCACAAGAACAACAATTAAATTTTTTTTTTTTGTCCTGCAGCAAAGCTCTCCACAAATGTTGAAGTTTGTTTGTTACCAGGCCATGCATTTAAGAGTACAAAAATAAGGCAGAAGACGCCTGTTGTCAAGGGCACAGGGAATCTCTTCTATGGCAAGGAGTTTCTGTTGTAAGTGTCAATTGTGATTTTTAATTATCAGGGTTTCATGCAGATTATGGGAGCCCTGGGATTCCCCTTTACATTCAACTCCCCCCTCCCCCCCATGGATTTTGTTTTACTCCAATTTAATGTTTTTTTATTTATGAAAATGATCAGTATAGCATAAGGAAAAATTAATAGCCTATTAGTTTGTTACAAAATTCTAACACTTCAAAATCAACAATTTCTAGTTCTGGTCCTTCAATAGCAATTGTAATAGTAAGTTTTCATCTGATGATTTGTTCCATAGACATGACTCCATCATTTTCATGTAACTTAACAGTTTCTGTGACTCTACAAAAATTTTCCCCCCAGTGAAAAATCCTGTATGAATTCCTGATTGTATGCTATTGACTGCTTTAGGCTATGGTTCCCAAGCTATCTTTCCCTTACCAAAATAAATAACAATAGCAACAACACAACCCAAGTAGAAACAGTAATCTTGTTCATGATTTAACCACCATAATATCTATCTCATCCCACGGTTTAGTGAGGTCCCAGTTATTCTAGTTATCAGTCAAAACTTCTTTCTTCTCCCTTGTTTGGTAGTGATGGGCAATATTGCACAAGTTATAACTGATATGATACTGATATTTTCATGCCAATCAGTCATGTTGAGACTATTCCATACTACCAATCAATAATTATATGAGCACAAAGAATTTGATAAAATTAAAAGATTTGCAATTATCAGTCTAGATACAACAAGTCAATGACGAAAAGAAGTATAAGAGTCTATCAAGAGATGAAGGACAAGCGAAACAACACAAAGGGAAAAAAAGAAAAAGAAAAAGAAAAAAACTAATGATAGAAAAAGTACCAGCAAGTAACTGAAATGTGTGATCAGCGAGAAGGATAACTTGTTTTGAATAAAGCATATATACATATTTAAGCTTCAGACTGCAATACTTGTCTGTCATTATTTTCCAGCCATAGAAATGAGTCTATTTGTTAGGACAGACAGTTCCTGGTACACATTAAGTACATGTACTTGTGAGCTTGAGACTGCAGCCTTTGAATAGTTTCTTGTAGTTCTCTTTGTGCTTTACCAGAAGATGCTATTAGTTCCAAATTCAAATGACTATATAGTCTCTATCTTTCGGTTGTACCTGACAATCAAATCATTGCTTGTATTTCCTTAAGTTGGTAATTTATCAACACAGACTTCACAACTAGGATCAATCTATCTATCACCACTCTCTCAATGTGCCCCATCACACTTCTTGTCCGCTTTCCCAGCTCAGCGATGCTAAACAGAGCCGGCATGATAAGTGACTAAGGCAGTTGATAGGCTTGATGACATGATAATAACTATCATATGGAAATATACTTCATAAGTCACTCAAAACAATAACTGTGTCCCAAATTTTCTTACTTGTTTTGAGCAAAACACTTACACTTTTGATTCCATTACATTAGGATAATTTTGGCAATTTCTTAATGAGAGAGTTTGTGAAAAATTTGGAGGGATAAAATAATCGCAGCTTATCTCATAGTAAATAAGTACAAAATAATAATAACAATATAATATAATAATAATAATAACAATAATAATATTATAATAATAATAATAACAATAATAATATATAATTATAATATAATATAATACCAAATAGGTTTCATACTCTCTCTCGACATTATTAATGTTTACTTATATATTTTTTTGTAACAGTCCAGTGAAGGAGATGGAGATATCTTTGCCGGGTTCATCTCTTGTATTCTACCTAGTCAACAACGATTCTTCCTCCACACTAGGGATAAGTGTGGTGAGCACGTGCAAGATTCCTCGTCTCCGAGCGGCTCAGTCTGTCTCGTCGGGGGACAGCATGCCAGAACGTGTGAACCTAGTCCTCAGTTTATTCACACCCGGCAAATTGAATTCATTGGAAGAGATCAAAGCCAGACAGGAGGCCAGTGACAGTGATATTGTAAACTTCCAGAAGCTCAATTCCAGACTCTTTCAAAGTGGCGCGTCAGCTGCTCCTGACTTTGATATTGTGAATGTATTCGACAGTCTAGGATCAAAACTTACAAACTTATTTTCTTGACATGTTTCAATCTCCTTTTTTATTTCACATTTTTATGATTTATTCTACACATAGCAGCGTAATTTTGTGTCTCATTTTTATGTCAATTGTAAACTTATTCCTCAGACTATATACTGCATGTATTTGTACATGTGGACTAAATTTTCTCAGTGTACGTACAAATTTTAATGTAATAATAGCATTTGATAATTGACCCGTTAACTCCTGTCTGAGAACCTTCACAGAGATTGATTAACTCTATAGTAAGAAACCAGAAGTTGTACCTACAGCAACTTTCAGTTGTTGCTTGGGGCATTTTGGAAAATTATGCTAAGTAGCTAATTTAAAAAAAAATGCTAATAAAAAATAATATTGTTCTGCTTGACTTACTCTAAGTCTAAATTCATTGAAATTTTCTCTACTTTAATTGAATTTTTTATTTTTATTTTTTAATGCTATTCAGTGGTAGCTATAGGAAACGTTTTGGTAAGGGGAAACTCCATATATAGGCATGTTTTAGTTAAAAATTGTTCATTGTTCATGTGAGAAATCGCCTCGTGAGATAGTGCCCCAAAATTATGGGTGCGGGAGGGGGGGGGTTCCAGCCCCCGGAGCTCCCCTCCCTTTCTACATCACTACTATTGCATCTGATGTTATTGTCATTTTTTCACTTATTCCTTTTACGTAGGGGAGTTATGCCATTGGTATTTTTGATCATCAATTTTGGACACATCAGTTCGACCTCCTTTTCACATAAAACTGCTTCCACTAATTTAGTTGGATACCTCAGACTATTTCAGATAATTGTATGTACCTATTGCATTGTGCCGTCAGGGCATAAGCATTTCAATGCTTATTTCATATTTGACAATTTTTTGACACAATAAATGAGTTTCAGAAAGATAAGAAGCGATGGCTACTATTCCCCATGACTTGCCATCACTGGTGATGAAGTTACTGTAACATTTCGCTCAAGCTGCTCCACTCACCAGCCAGCCAGTTCACTCCTATTCTAAAAAACCCAAACCATACACATTCTTATTCCAAAACATAGATATCTCCATTCCAGTCTGACATGGCCACTTGAGAGGAAGGAGATCTCGTGCTCCAGGAAACCCCCAGGCACGATGTAGCTGACACGTTTAAAGCCCTAATGGGCCGAGAAGAGTAGTAATCATAAAAATGCGCCTTGCCGTCTGAGCTTGCTGAGCACAGGAGAGAGCCATCGGGACTCAGGTCAAAAGCAGCGTCAAATCCCGACACCGTGTGACCTTCAAATCTCTTGCGATTATTCAGCTTGAATGGCTTCTCGGGTGCAAAAATGACGATGTAATTGCCATTTGATTGGGCTAGCAAGTCACCATTCTCAACATGAACCTTGAGGCAGGGACACGTAAAGGGTTCAAAGTACAACTGGTGGGTAAGGGTCACTCCCGAAGCAATGTCCCACACATTGATGGCCTGGCTGAAAGCATTCTTCCTCACGATGTCCGAAGAAGCAATGAAGGCTCCCTGGCTGGGAGGAAGAAAAGCAGCATCTAGTATCTTTCCGCCAGAACCTTTAAATGACTTCACCACCTTACCAGTCCTAAGGTCCCACATTTGGAGTTTTCCAATAGAATCTCCACTCAGTACAAGGTTGTTGTCAAAGCTCGGCTTTACCATGGATACATAGGATTCGTGCTCTAATCGCAGAACTTCCTTTTGGTGTCCGATATCCGTTTGAATCGCAAAGCAGTCATATCCTGCTGTTATTATTGTCTCTGGAGACAGCCACTCCACATCTCTAATGGCAGATCCACCATGGATTGTCTTAGCGTTCACTACTGAATCTCCCCTACTGGCATCCCACACAATAACTCCTCCATCTAGACCAGCTGAAAGTAGAAGGCGGTAGTCAACAGGGTGCCACTGAAGACTGAGTACAGGCTTGGAATGCTTGGTTGGAAGTTTGGTGGACAGTTTAGGAACGGAGGAGTTGACTTTAGCTTTCTTTAAGTCTTTATCGCCACTCTGCGACATCCTATACGAAGAAAGAAGATTCTGAAGGGGTAGCTTTTCATTGCTTTGTGGCTCCTGCATCTTTCTCTTCCTTTTTGATACATAGCCTTTTAGTTCATCTTTTCTTATCCCAGCCATCGCCTGCACACGGTTGATAATTTGGTAAAGTATCTCACAATAATTTGCAATTTTACCGTCTTGAATTGGTGGTGTGTGGCACTGCGCTCTAAATATGGAAGGGACACGCCTCCAATCATATATCACCAGCTACGGTTCCAGCTCTGTAGCTGCTCTCTCTGTCCTTAGAGTCTCAGGTGCGGTTGCGGGCTATGTGGGAAGAAGATTCGGACGAGTCCTTGACTAGATCAGGCCATGTCTTGACGGAGAGGCGGCGATCTTTGCGGCTAAAGCGCCGAGTTGCACTTCCCGAAGGAGGAGTGCGGTTGGGGCTGGGTAAAGATCAAGTCTTTCCAGGTGGAGCAGAGAGCGATGGAGAGCGGGAAAGCTCAACTGAAGAGTAAGGCATAAGCAAAGCTTCTTTGTTTTGTTATCTTATGTTTCCAGAAATCACTTTCAATATCGTAATACAGTTTGTATTGCTAATGGGTCAAGTTGTAGGTGGACTGATTGCAAAAGTAAAATAAAAATTTAAAAATTTTATTGAGGAGTGTAGCTATAGTGTATGCTTCGGGATGATGTCATAATATCTAAATTTTGTTTAGGGGTCATTTAGAAAAGCAACATTCCAATGCAATTGGCATAAATAGCTGGCTGTCTGGGGGTATTTCAGTAACTATTGAATTTTATGTAGCAAGATAACAGGCTGTTTGAGGGTGTCCATGAGCAAGAGTGCAGGAATGAGTGAGGATATACAGTAGGTGCTCTCCTAGCTGTGGCAGTAGAAAGTGAAAGATGGCACCTGTGTTATGAACGACTGTTTGCAGTCGAGTTATTTGATTGGCTTTTTATCACTCTCGTTTTTCTCTCCAGATTGGCGCAACTTTCTGACGTGAATAACAGGATGAGGACTAAAACAACGGTAAGAACGTAAAATTCTAGTCGCAGTAATGGAGCGATCTGTTGCTATAACAACTTATGAATGACATGAGTTATCGCACAGGCACCTCCAAGATCTTTATACTTGATAAAGTTTGATGTGGAACGTCTTTCAAATAATTTGTAGGTTGTTATTTCTTGGACATTTGAAAAAGGCTGCAGAATGCCATTGCTATGTTAGGGTTGATACTGTGAGCATAGAGATGAGGTAGATGCTGCAGTAATACTGGCCAAGGTTTGCACACCAGAGACTTGACTTCGACAACATGACAACTAAAGGAATTGACAAATTGCTCCTTTTTTCTTTTTTTCTTTTTTTTTTTCTATTCGGACTGGATATTTGTGTAACAGCAAGCTAGATAAGACTAGCAGCTTAGCAATGGCTGATAGTCGCTCCAATATTGCCTGCATACTTGACCTTTGTTTTTATAATCAACAGGATGATCTTGATGAGGAAGACTTCATTGACCCTGGCAGTATAGATTCAGCAGAAGTAAGTTATGATTGGGGGAGGTTTAGAGATGATGATGAAAACAATAATAATAATAATAATAATAATAATAATAACTATTATAATTATATTATATTATTATTAACCGATTAACGCCGGAAATTAAATTCGCGATTACGTGCGCGTACTCCTAAATTGTTTACAAGAAATCGTGACCGTCACCTCGAGGCTTGAACCGCCTGAGCTTTTTCTTGTCTGGAGGCAATACGCTTCTAAGTAACCGACGGCGATGTATTAACTGATTGAAGCTAAAGCCTTCCTCTACCCGCGGGCTAAGTTTTGTTTAGTTTCTAAGCGTTTGAAGTGTATGAAGTGCGCACTCATTGGAAACTACAAGCTTCAAGGTAAGTATACCATTGTTAGCATCAGTATTGTAAAAGTTTAGGCTAAGACCTCATGTTTCATAGCTATATATTGTTGTTTTAATGTTCACCAGCCGCTTGCTTTGAAATAATTCAGCAACTATGGATTTTGGCTGTTTATGGCTGCAATTATATAGACTACTGTGTTTGCAATTCTCTGATAATACTATGAAATATTGCCTGACAAAGCATAATACTTGTACCATGATGTGTCTGTTGACTGTTCTTGACATAATTCAACAGAGAAATAAGAAATCCATTTTATCTTCAAGTAGGGGAGAACTGAAAGTCTGTAATGACTTCTTTTTGTGGTTAGTGTTGTTCAAAATCTATATAACCCTCTGTGTATGAACAAACGAAGCTAAAATAGCTTGCCTTTTTCAACCTTTACTTCCTCCAGGTCATCAAATTCTTCATTGCTGCCCTCCATGAAGAACGGACCTCTACACCTGAGAAGTCTTCTCCCTTATTCTATCTCTATTTCTTTGAGATCATAAAATTCTTCATCACTGCCCTCTATGAAGACTTCTTGGCTGTCTTTAAATTTTATTGACAAGTTTATATCATATTAATAATTTAAATATTTTTGTCTATTAGTTATAGCTATTCATATGTAACTTTGATTTTCTTTATACACAAACAGTGCTACAATTTCAATCTACAAATAATAAAAAAATTTCTATGGTAAGGGTCATTAAAACCTTGCCTCCCTTACACTTACCTCACAGGAGAATCGCTACGGCGTTGTGGGAGCTCTTGAAACACTTGCGATTGCTGCTGGTAGCTAATTGAAGCGGGTGCAATGGCGAGTACGCAAAAATGCGTATCCCGGGCTGTGAAGCACCCTCGCGCGGTACGCAAAAACGCGTATTTCGGCGATAATCGGTTAAAAGTATAATAATGATAACAATATAATATAATAATAATAGTTATTTATTATTATTATTAATAATATTATTATTATTATTATTATTAATTATTATCATTGTTATAATTATTATTTCCTCTCTCAAGTTGGAGCACATTTGTTCGGCCATCTTACCAACTGCACTTCATCATCCTTCAACAGAGACAGAGTCGTATTCAGAATATATTAAACAGGTAGGCTGTGGGGGTTGGGACTAGGGAAGTGCCACATGGGCATTTTTAAAAAAAAGCACACACACACAAAACAACACAAAAGTTAACGAAAAAAACTTCCACTGCCCATTCTTTGTTATGTGGGTGGGCAGAAGGGTGTAAAGTTAAAATTCAGTAGTTCTGAATTTACTTGGAGAGGAAGCATTGCTGCAAGTAGTTTATAATGATAGGGTCTCCCCATTATTTTTATATATTGTATCATTGTATTTGTCCTTGGACAAGTCATTCAAAAGACGGTCAAAATATTTAATTTGAAAGAAAAAGTGGTACCCGACTGTTTACTGTTTCATATAAACAAACATTTAGTGAAATCAAAATAATGGATACTTTCAATAATTCAGTCATTCTCGGCTGAATTAATAGCAAATTTTCTCGTTCTAACAGCCAATATTTAAGTTTACTTGGCACGAATCAGTCAAACTTAAAATTGAAATCAATGAGTCACACATACTGACTCCTTTGAGCACTTTTTACAAGATTGCATTGTTACAATGTGCATTCCTCTAGATCCTCAGCCTTTCCAATGAAAAATTTGACGCGCTTTACACCAATGCCGAGCATAATGCAGTAAGCAATGAATTAAGAAATGGTATTCAAATTAATATTATACAATTACCAATTCTTATTAGAACACTGAACTTCACCTGGTCTGCAATGGTATGTTCCAATGAATATGATTAATTAGTCTTTGTTTGGACTACTCAACAATTGTAGTCAAGTTCAGTACTCATACTTTACCCTTCCAGTCAAACAAGCTCATAATCTGCTTCCAAAGGATTCCAAGTCTGTTCCTGATGTTGTCTGCCATCTTACCATCTTCCCCAGCTGTAAGCAAGTGGAGCCATCCATTTATTCTGCTAACATACTGAACTGGCTGGAAAAGGGTGTGGTGAACACCTTGAAGAAAACAACTTTTGCACTGGCTTCCTTGAATCCTCTATGGAACCAAAGTTTTCAATTGTAAGAATATAATAATAATAATAATAATAATAATAATAATAATAATGAAAATAATGAAAATAATGAAAATAATGAAAATAATGAAAATAATAATAATAATAATAATAATAATAATAATAATAATAAATAAATAATTAAATAAATAATAATGAAAATAATAATGAAAATAATAAATAATAATGATTATAACAATAAAAACAACAATAATAATAATAACAAGCATACGGGTGCATCTAGTAATGCCTAATAATAAGTATTATATTATTATTATTATTATTATTATTATTATTATTATTATTATTATTGCTGCTGTTATTTCGTAGGCCACTGAGTGACCCGTCTCAGGAAATGATCGTAGTGGAAGTCTGGTCAGTGAGTTGAGGAGATGGCTCTCTCTCTCTCTCTCTCTCTGTGGTTTCATGTGATGTATATTTGCAGGGGAAAGAAGAACAAGACATCACAATCAAAGAAACAGAAAGAGTGAGTTTGACACGGGCGAAGGAAGTAAATAGTCAGTAGTAATAGTAGTGGTAGTAATAGTAGTAGTAGTAATAGTAGTGGTAGTAATAGTAGTAGTAGTAATAGTAGTAGTAATAGTAGTAGTAACAGCAGCAGCAGCAGTAGTAGTAATAATAGTAGCATTAATAGTAGTAATAGTAGTAGTAGTAATTAGTAGTAGTATAGATGTAGTGATACAAGAGCTATTTTTAGTTGTTTTTCTTTTTATGAATTACTATCTATTTATCAGAACAACAGTTTAATGTGTGCGATAGTAAAGTTTACTCTCTCTCTCTCAACCAGCTCAAGTGTCAATTCTTATCTCCTTTCGGGCACAGCATTGTGTAAATTGGAGGCCCTGAATGGGAGGATGCATTAGACATGGACGTTCCTTAATTATGCCCTGAGTTTCCTCAAAACCAGACACCCATTTAAAATAAGCTCTTGCATTTTTCAGTCGCTAGCAAAAAAGTGATAGTTTTCACTGTTCTTTTTACCGTCCTCTAGCCTACCCCGTAGCACACTCTGACTCATGTAATTAGTATTATTATTCATATTATATATAATTATATATATTAGCTATATATTTTTTTTTTACAAAAAAAATATTCAAAATTATGCTCCCCCACCTACACTTTACCGATACCAAAATGTGAGTTGCCAGCTTTTTTGCTTTCTTTGAGCTTTGGAACCCTCTTATTGGAACTCTCTTATTGGAACCCTCTTATTGGAACCCTCTTATTGGAACCCTCTTATTGGAACCCTCTTATTGGAACCCTCTTATTGGAACCCTCTTATTGGAACCCTCTTATTGGAACCCTCTTATTGGAACCCTCTTATTGGAACCCTCTTATTGGAATCCTCTTATTGGAACCCTCTTATTGGAATCCTCTTATTGGAACCATCTTATTGGAACCCTCTTATTGGAACCCTCTTATTGGAACCCTCTTATTGGAACCCTCTTATTGGAACCCTCTTATTGGAACCCTCTTATTGGAACCCTCTTATTGGTTAGCTGCAAAGTCTGGCTTGTTTGTTTGCAATGGATGCATGTGCAATGCTGGAGAGTCAAGATAGACTAAAACTTCTGTTTATTGAACCAATGCTGAATTTAGGAATTACGCTATCTGGTCGAGGTAGATCACAAGGGAAGGGAGTGGTTTTAAGTACCTGTAATCGGCTTGCTATGGAAGGGGAGCAAAAATGGCAGGAAAAATAAGTTCAAAGGTGACTAATACGAACAATTATGGGTCCATGTGGCTCGTGGTCAATCTATCATGGGTTCAAAGGTTGGTCCACTGCCTTTGCTTGAGCACAAATTTCATATATATTTTTTTAGTTATTTTGACAAACCGGACAATTTCATCGGCCGCGCCTTCTACCTGTTGAAGAGCACTCCCATTGACGGCGAATACCGGACCCTGTCGTTGTACTCTCACTCAGGCAAGCACGAGCGAGGTGTCATTGACCTGCACCTCACCATCAAGGGCCAGCAAGAAGACGTCCCAGTCAACGTCTCCATTAGGGAGCACACACTTCTCTTGAAGCTCATCATAAATCGTGAAGCCAAGACAGTAAGTTTTTGAATTCGTGTTCAGTTTGGCCGTTGGCATTTGTGTCTTTTATCAGTGACTGGGTTAATTACCAACTGCACTCTTAGCTGTCTTTAAAGCAAGGATTAAATAATGTTTTTACATACTTAAGTAAACAACAACAACAACAAAACTTATACTATTATAGGGTTAGACTAATTTTTCTATTATGATTTATTATGAACTTTTACATAGTTTTCAATTTTTAGTTTTTCATTTTTTTCTAACCGAGGAACATAGCTACTATGTAAAGTTCAAAATTAATTAATATGCACCCTAGATCATTTGAATTATTATTAATAATTACTATTAATTTTGCCCTGAGGGCTAGAATTTGCTTGAATATTTCATTATCGTTAATTACTATTAATTTTGCCCCGAGTGCTAGAATTTACTTTCCCTAAATGCATTTAAATGGTTTCTCGTTGCTTTACTATGCCGTCACTAAGGATGAGGGATTTAATTAACTGGTGTAGTAAATACTAACCTAGCCGTGTGTTATTTGGACCTCATAATATTGCACGTGCTCTTAATCGAAAGCAACCAACCACGACATCCTATCCGGTACAATGCCCTTTTACCTCATTTAAATTGAAACAGAGCAGTGACATAGAAGGATCGGTGGCAATTCCCCTTTTAACATTAGGTTACAAGCTTTAATACTGGCTCCAAAATGTCTCTGAGGAAGTTAGGTAATGTATGTATGTGTGTGTGTGTGTGTGTGTGTGTGTGTGTGTGTGTGTGCATAAGCTAATGAAGTCTGACCAAATGTGCATACCACACGAGTGATTGAGAGATTATTTGATTAAAACTGTGATATAAATACATGTATTTGCAAACATTAAGATTAATAACAGCAGTTTTTTTCTGTATTATCAGATTTTTCGACTTCTTGCCGAAGTCTCCTCAGGGTGGTCGATTAGGTCGAACTAGTTGTGGAGATTTTTATAAACAAAATGAAATTACAGTTTAACAATATATCCTGCAAGGTGGCTTGCACACAGAATATAGACACACAACATCCAGGCCAGGAAGCTCCCCGCCTTATATCTCTATTAAACTTATTGCGTTCTGGAGTCGGCTTTATGTGTAGAGCGCTTTCTTAGTCTTAAAATCACGATTCTTAGTGGCTCTGTCTGCAACTGTTACTGCTTCCCAGTGATGTTGCTGCCAAGCAGTTCAGCAGTGACTGAAACAAGCAAAGGCACCACGAGTCAATTATCACCACAGAGTGATGAGGCTTTGTATCCCGCCATCTTTTCCCAAAGACCTGCCGGCTATTAGCTGGTTCAAGAACTTAGAAACTCAGACAATATTGGGGCACATGTGTTTTAGTATGTCTCTGGGTTGTTAATACACCAAGCTATTATGAATGTAGGTTCAGTTTCACTGTTGTCAAGTGGTAATAGAATAAATAATTATGGCTTAACAAACTTAAATCCTCAGCTATTGTTTGGGTCATACAGTCTGTAGGAGAGAATTGTTTTGGGGGTATGTTTAAGCCTAATAGGGCAGTTTTTTTCATTAATGAAGAAGTGGATTTATAGCCATTGGAAAGGTTTATCAAATTGTTGCATACAATGGATTTATTATCAATGAGCTTTGAATTCTCATATGTAGCATTATCTCCAGGTCTCCGTGTGTGTGTGTGTGTGTGTGTGTGTGTGTGTGTGTGTGTGTGTGTGTGTGTGTGTGTGTATTTAACAGGGCTCTGGCTACATCAAATCCTGGGATGGACAGTTAAGTGAGAAGGCGGAGATTATTTTGCTGAAGCACGTTGAACTCAGCGGTATTAACTCCCTTCAGGAGAAGAGCATGTAAGAAAAAATAAAATAAAATAAAAGAAGCTATCAGCTGGCTTCATCTGAGACCACACATGGGACTATGCATCAAGTAGTGTGTAAAGTGTTTATCACATGATTGCCATTGCCATGGAGACAATGGTGGTTGTTCAGGATAGCTAGATAAGGGAAAGGGTAGTCTGCAAGGAGTACTCCACTCATTCCATTTGAGTTGCAGTCTAGAATGTGAAAACTTCTTTTCAATTCACTTTCAAGGAAAGGTTAATGGGGTCATTTGTAAACGGGGGGGGGGGGGGGGGGGGGGGGGGGGAATTTTTTCCTGTCCACGAAGCAGAGGGCTAAGGATCCTAACGGGAGGGAGGGGCTCATAATCTTGGAATGTATTTCTAATTTCTGCATAAACTTATTAATTAGTTGTTAGTGACCCAGTGTCAGAGTGTCAGAGTGATGCAATAGTGTCACATGCAATTGTGTGTGTGTGTGTGGGTGGGTGTGCATGTGTATGTGGTTGTCATGACAACCACAGAAGAATGGCTGCTATGAGTGTTCAAGGTGTGTGTATGTGTGTGTAGCTATATACATGGATACACATTGGAATCTGTATTAATATGTTTGCGTGTTAGTGTACATGTGCATTAACAGACTAATAATATACTTTATGTGCATGATTGTGTGTATGTGTGTTTGCCACATTCACACTCACGCGTGTATTTGTGTGTGCTAGTTCATGTAAATTCATTTGTTGTGTGCGTGTGTCTCTGTGTTTCAGACGGTTCCATGTGTTCATGGAGTACTACGAGGCCCACAAGGTGAAGATGTTTGTTCTGTCTGAACTGGTGGAAGAGATTGTATCTTCAGGAGCGTCCTTTGTGGAGGACCAGAAGGATCAGATATGGGTAAACGAAACCAAAACACCTTGACTACGTGACTCTAAATAATTAGCTCACGTGTTTATCTGTACCTTTATAAGATATTAATTAAATGTTCCAAAATATGTCGGGTGATTTTAACTTCGTTACCTCGTTAGTAAACATATCCTTCTTTGTGATATTCTTTTTTATTTCGTAATGATAGCTAACTCTGGGTGGATACAATTGTCCTAGCTTAAATTTTTTTTTAATGGCGACTGTTTTTGTTGTGATAATGTGCCTGAGAGAGCGAGAAGTGCCACCTGAGTCAGTCTTTCGTAATGACAACAGTGCTGTCCGTCATTCATTTGGGTTGACTTGTCATACATTTACATATTTCAAACTATCAACATTTTCACCTGCAATGCAGCTCGAAGAGCTGTAGAGCGAAAGAAACCATTACTGGCAGTAGATGAATCAGCGTGGGTACAACACTCTGTGAGAACTCATCAGACTGATTCCTAAGAAGCCATTTAACATATTGTGATATGTCACGCTAATATTTAAATTTCTTCCTTCCTCACACCCACCCACCCACCCACCCACCCACACACACACACACACACACACACCACCCACCTCTGACTGATGAACAAAACCAAAGGCGACCACTCGACTCTATATAATTATCTCATGTCTTTATGTACACTTTTTTTCCTTCTTTTTTTACTGACTAAAATGTTCCAAACTAGGACTGGGTGGTTAGTAAACAGATCCTTCTCTGCAAAATTCTTTATTTTTCTTGTGATGATAACTCTGGGTAGATGTCCTGGCTGTAGTTTTTTTAAATGGCGACTGCTTTTGTTGTGATAGTGATACTAAGAGAGACAAGGCTTCGGTCAATTGTTTGGGAGATCTGTGATAAATTCACATATTTCAAACTGTCAACATTTCGCATTCGGTTCACAAGCAATGTAGCTCAGGGAACGGTAGAGTGAAAGAAACCATCAATCAGTGCTTGTGTATGAATGTGTATGTGCGATTATCTTTCAATGGGGAAGATCACTTTGAAGTGGTAAATAATTAAGGAACAGTGAACAAGTCCAGCTGTAAAATTCAAACATGCTTCATTTAAACATGAGCTACCAGCAAGGAAAGATTTGCAAAGTGACTTGTGTAGTACAATAATTTGTGTATCGTACTTAACTAATCTGAGTATGTTTTACATTGGATGTACTCTGCAAGTTCACACGCAATACTGTATGTACTGCATGTACTATATGTATATATGTATGTACCTATTAGTTTATCTGCTTACATATTCACATACTAGCGAAGGAATGTGATAAATGGAGATTTGAACTTTACCACTTCACATGTGCACACACCCACTCCTAACATGCACACACATTTACAGGTTAAGCAGCTCATTTTTGAGATGCAAACACTTCGCTCCATCATCATGAAGCAGCTGAACAACCATTTGACAGAGTACAACTTCAAAGGTGCCAACGACATAAGAGAAATTACGTGTATGATCAAGTAAGCTAGTTAACTTTACTCTATGTATGTATGTATGTATGTATGTATGTATGTATGTGTGTGTATGTATGTATGTATGTATGTATGTATATTATGTGTATGTATGTATGCATATATATTACTGTCTCATACTCTGTTCCTATTTTTTGGTTCCAGAATCCTCAAACTTCTGTTCTCCTATTCTCCATTCCTCAACAAGCTCAAGGAGAAGAACAATTGTGACCTGCAAGGATCCGTTGAGATAAGCATTCAGGTTAGCTAGTCAAGTCATGCTCGAGGAAACATTCCATTTTATACTCCTAGCAGCACTTGGTTACCTCATGCGGCTCACAATCTGTCCAGATATTGACTGAATAGACTTCCGAGTCACTGTGGCGCATTGAATGAGGGGATTCCCCTGTGTGTGTGATGCACGTGTTGACCTGCCCACTCAGGTAGGAGGTTCGGCTCTGGCGTAGCTATAGCTGAGGCCACTGCCAGCACACTAGCAAGCCAGCAACTCACGTAGCATGGTCATTGGCAAAGTTACTAAGCAAGGCATGAAGATCAGATCATAGCTAAATACCCAGCTTGTAAAACACTTACTCTTGTCTGGTACAGTATAGCTGTCATTTTGTATTGGCTTGATGGCAACCCAAAAAGGTTCAAAACTTTTGTGGGAAATGGACACGGATTATCTGGCAACACAAGGAAGTAAAGGAGGAGGGGTAGTGGGATGTACAGGAGTGGGTGATGACAAATCATTATGACACTCGTATTCATGGAAACTAACAATACAGTGTAGTTGCTGAGTAATATTTTCTTCCGTAGTATCTAAAATAACAGTTCAAAGGTCACCGATGAAGGCTCCTCTGAGTCGAAGCTTTTGAACTAGTATTACATTACGGGAGTTAAAATGAATATTATTCAGTAGCTATATGTTTTGCGTAGTAAAAACATGTATCGTTTATGAAATAGTAGCTGACAGTTAATTTGGAATGTTTTGTGGATTCATGGAGCAGAGAAACAGTGTGTGCTGTTCTAATGAAGCACCAAAGGTGCGAACCCTCAGCGCTATTAAACACTACCTAGCTACTACAATATAATCTCCTTCCAAAAGAACAAGCAATCCGTTAGCTATTTTTAATGAGGTATCAAAATAGCTCGAGCAATGAAAATGGTACATGGAAACGCTGTCTTCATAAGAGAAGAAGCTAAACTAGCCAGAAACACTCACCTGTATACATTTTCTACGTGAAACTTCACTTTTTCAACTCCGTTAACTTCCCTGAGCATAAAGTGAACTACACCACTGGCTGCAGAAATTATTTGCTCACGTGATTATGACGTGACGCTAGGGGGCGTTGCCCATAAAAGCTGGTACCTACGCGGAGTTGAAAGCTTCGTGTTCTCTCAATGATTAGCCCAAAAAAAAAAAAAAAGTAGCACAATAAAAGGTCTTAAATCTTCGTCCTGAGTAAGTTCATACCTAAATCAACTGTTAATTTTCAATAATCTCCAAAATCAGAGCGTGACAGACCAACAGACAGACAAACAGACAGGATGACTACTATAACCCTCTCGCGCATGCGCGCTGAGGGTTAATAACTTTCTGCACCTAGTTCTCTCTACTTATAGCTAGTGACTTTGCTAAATGAGGCTAGTACCTTTGTTTCTCTGTAGGTCTATCATCTATATATTCATCGTGTAGAGGATACATTACGAAAAGTGTGTGTGTGTGTGTGTGTGTGTAGGCTGCTGTACCGAACTGGTTCTTAGAGCTGTCTAGGTCGATGTTGAAGACAAGGAGATCTTCAGTCAGCGTGAGTCAATAGTGACAGTGAACTTACACTGTAACTGACATGTGGGGAAGAGGAGTAGGACTTTGGTTATCCGAACATGTTGGGACCGAGAGGTGTTCGGATAACTGAACACCATAGAAAATGTAAAGGCACTAATGAAGGGGCGTGGTTAAGCAACTCATTATGCTAGTATTTTGATTTTTTGTGTTCGGTTTAATAAAGTATTTAGATAGTTAAACTTAAGATATAACTAAAGTTCTACTATAGCTGCCATAAAGACATAGCATTTCTATAATAAAAAAATATATTAGGAAATAAATGTGAAATGACTACTTTCGTATCAGATATCTAAACTTTTTTGCTATATTTATTTGTCAATCCCATACAGTGAAGCAGTTAAAAGGTATACTGTGCCAGTATGTCTATCACGTAAACATATCTGCACCGCAACTTCTGTCCCATGTCAAGATTTAATATTTCCAACCACCTCCAGTGGTTCATATAAGATAAATATGTCTCCCCCAACCTCTACTACCCCTCTGTTAAATTTTACATTTAGTTTATTTAATCATTGCATATTTCACCCATTGTGTATAGCACAATCATACCCAAGCTGATCTTTCCTGTTTATTTTTTGCTTGTTTGTTTTTCTTGTCTTTTTTGTGGTATTGTAAATTAACTGATAAAAACATTTGGGTTTGAGAGCATAATATTTACCACTTCCTAGTCATAAAGTATCATGTGTTTGGACAATGTAGCCTCCTCATCGAAACTTGTTCAACTTGAAATGCAGGTGGCCTTAGCCAATGCTGAAGTCATGAATCTGAAGGGCTTCTGCTACCACTGCTTGAAGACTGCATTGAGAGCTTCGAAATTCCTCAACCCAATCTTTGAAAGGTAAATTCAAGATCTCTCTTTCTTTCTTTCACTTACCCACACTATAGCAATGGCTATAGTGTGGCTATCAATGGTTAATTCACACTTGTTTTCTTGTTCTTCTCTCACAGTATTAAAGTGGATTATTTTACAACTTTCTACGTGGTCCTCGACAAGTTGGTGAGTAAAACAAAAACAAAAAATAAAAAGGGAGGGACTTTTTTTATCCATAATATTCTGCAATGTATATTTAACTTAATTTTAAAGCTTGGTACACTAAAAGTGCTATATCAGCAATTATTACAGAGCCATTCTTCCCATTACTCAACGTACTCATTGTCATCATATACTGTCTCCGTTCCAGTTGGCGGGTGATGTCATGCCACGCCTTCAGGAGTTGGTGGGAACCAGTGAAGACCAGGAACTCTACGAATTGTACGTTGTCTTCAAAGATCTGTCCAAACTCTCTTCTAATATCAATGAGTAAGTTAGCTTTACCAGCTGCAGCGAGCTCTTTGAAGTCGTTGACCACACAATAACAAGCAAACATAAACTGACTTCTTTGTGGGTTGCAGTTCAAAGAGAGAAGGGTTGTGCATCACAAAGTTTCACACTTACTTTAAAGGGAATGCCGTGAATTGGATTGATTTGGGAACTTCAAAGTGCAAAGAGCGAATACAGCAGGCGATTCAGTTTGATGAGGTAAGTGCGCCCTGCATCTTCACGGCGTAATATTCTCCATTGTCATGTTTGTTGTTGTTGTTGTTGTTGTTGTTGTTGTTGTTGCTGTTGTTGACGCAGCCCATGAACCTAGAGCTGGATCAACCCAAGTTTTCCTCTTCAGCCGTAGACACAAGTGGTTTCCTGCTGCAGTTGGGAATGTTCTGGAAGAACCTGGAGTGGCCTATAGCTACGGATGCCATTGGCTACTTGTGCACCATCATAGAAGTGAGCTAGCCACTGACCACTAATATAGATTGAAAATATAGATTAATACATTAAGTTATTGGCTACATTAAAAAAAAAATCTATTACTATTATTATTATTATTATTATTATTATTATTATAATTATTATCATCATCATTATTATTATTGTTCTTATTAATAAAAAAATCCATTATTCTTGCTATGAAGTTACTACTACAAGAAGTTACATAATTGATATTATCAAGTTCTGACCCTTCATACAAACTAGATAGGAAAAAAAATGTGAAAGTCTTGGAAGTCGAGGGTTGTCGTAGCTCAGTGGTTAGAGCACTGGTGGCTGAAGCCAGTGGCCCTGGGTTCAATTCCTGGCGACAACCTAGATTTTTAATTTTTTTTTCCTTTGCTTTTTTCCAGACCCCTTTAGGTGAGAAAGTTTCTATCTAATTGATATTATTATAATTATTATGTTATGATACTTTTTTGGCTGTTGTTGATGTTGCTGTTGTAATTGCTGTTATTGTTGCTATAGCAAATTTCTCAGATGTCATTATACTACGTGGAGAGCCTATACCGCAGTCTTCTCCGAGATTCCTCAGCGATGTACGACAGCAGTGGGAGGTTTCAGTCCTCAGAAAAGGTAAGTCTCTGCAGAGATACTTACGATCAATCAAGTCATACTTTAACTATCAAATCACACAATTTCGCTGTCAATATATTATATATGAATTTTACGTATGAATTTTATTCCATTTCATATTATAGATATATGTATGAGTTATATATTATATAGTTGTACTCAATTATATGTATATATTATTAGTATGCTCAATTATATTTATATTGCAGTATCTTATTTTATAGTTGTGCACAGTGTTGAACAACATGTACCACGTGAAGCAAACGCTGGCAGAGATGCCAGTCACGCTGGAGTTGGACAAGTACTATGATTGGCTGGAGAGCGAGTGCAGTCAGCTGGGGTCAAAGGTGATAAATCAGTAGAAGGGATTTCTTCACGATTGAGTTAAGGGTTGAATTGAAACAGTACAGGCAAAGCCGCTCTTTTTTTCTAAGTTGAGGTTAACTTTTGTCACAGTAATTGTAGTCAAAATGGTGTGTGAGGGATTGTGAGGTGTTTTTCTATTAAGAGAGATGGTTAGTTTTTTTTCCCACACTCTCTGGGTATGCTGCCACCATAGTTTCGGTGAGAAACACAGTCCAAGAACTCCAGAGAGAATTATAGCTTAAAAAAATAAAAAGTGTTCAATAACAAATTGTACGATGGAGACTACACAGAGTGACAGCTGAAGTAAGGCATGAATGAGACTAAAAAAGAATGAATGATGATAACTGTTTAAATTATAAACACTCCACTCTGTGCTCACCAACAGAGATACACAAATCAAATGTCAACACAGATGAGCTACACTGCACAAACATGTTTATTGTTCATCGAATCCCTGAAGCGACCTAACACTCTCTGTACTCCCCCCCCCCCCCCCCCCCTCCCACTTGCACTGGCAGTTGTGGCCACACTGTGTGCTTTTTTTGTTCAGTTTAGTGTTTAGAAAATGTTATTGTTGTTGCTGTTGGTGATGTGTAGAAAGTACATTATGCTCAGCTCTTAGTGCAGCTTAAACTAAACAATAGCCAAAGGGCATGAGGATTGTTTAACTAATCAACTCCAGAGTTTTGAGGGTAATTTTTATAGTCAAACTATACTTTATCGACAGTTCTAATTGTTGTCAATAGCTAGCTAATGATGCTCTTTGGAATAGTTTGAGTAGCTAGTTATATATAATCTGCACTGAAGAAAATATGTTATTCCCACTACATTTAGGCTGCACAGAGAATACTGTCCTTTTTAAAATTGTTTTCCCCCCTTTAATTTAGGCTAAGAAGTTGGTGAACTCCCTTCTGATGAGCCATGACGAAGACATCGAAAATAAAATATCGTTCTTTGTAGACAGGATCACAGAAAGGGTAATTACATTAGCCTTTGTGAAACTGTCTCTTCCAACATTTTTAATATCCTTGTTCTGTGCACAGCTTACACCAGACATCAGCCACTTCTTTGAGCTGATTGTGCCAGCTAATCACAATAGCAACAGCATGAAGAGGGCGAGGCCATTCAACGAGGTGACAAGTCCTTTAGGACGACATTTGCTTTGGTTTTATTTATTTATTTATTTATTTTAGAATCGGTTCTCAAGCATCAGGTTGCCATGGCAAAAGGAGTAAGTGTGGTACATTAGAAGCTAGTGATTGCTTCTCTCACAAATCTTTTGAAAGTTGACACATTAATTGTATTAGCTATGACACAGCCTTTCAAAATAAAAATAATATTGGAAAGAAAATATTGAAGTGTATTTTGATATGTGTTTCTTAGGTTACCAGATACCCTATCCAATGAAGATGTAAGTTAAACAAGAGAGAAATAATTCTAAATTTTTTACACTGGTGAAACAATGCTTATCTTGAGTAACTTCTTAATGTGATGGTACTGTTGAGAATGGTTCAGACTTAAAGTCCTTAAATTAGCTCTCAAGATCAATAGCACCAATGATTTAGGCACAAAATTAACTCATTTTCCTTGTAATAAATTGATTAAGATTATTTTATACCAATATTTTGTCCAGGCCATTGCTCCACTGTTGGATTTCCTGGCTTCTAACCTTCAGATTCTTGGTGATTATCTACTTACACCAGTCCTCCAAGGGTAAGTAACACACGAGTGCTCAGCAACATTCTTTTGAATCTTCTCCATCACCTAGTGTCGCCAATAACTATACTGCTGTGATGTCCCTTTACCCAACAGTACTGTGGCTAGCAATTTGAAGTGTTTGTTCAATTGTTCTAAACCTTTCATTGAATGAATTGCCATTTTCCAATGAGTTGTTACACAAATTATATCATTGATAACTTCCAGAATTTTGCACAAACTGTGGAACGTGATGATAGGCGTGGTCCAGGGAAGGATTGCGGTCATCTCCAGACACACCTCCGTGATCTACCTGTATGAGAGACTCCAGTTCTTCATGACGTCTCTGAAGCAATTCTTCCATGCGGAAGGAAATGGAATGCTTTTATCAAACTTGGAAACAGAGCCTTACAAGGTTGTGTTATCAGAGTTTTTTTTTTATCATGCACTGAATTTATTCACTTTTGAATTAATAGTTCATTATTGAAAAGTTGAATCTGCTCCAAACTACATCCAAAGACTTGATACTGCAATTCCTGGCAGAGCTAGAGGAGCAGCAGAAGTATATGGAGATAAGGTCCTCCACCAGGCTGGGGGGAACACTGCAGTTAAGTGTGGGCTACCTCAAAGAAAAGCAGCTGCTCGAAGTTTCAGTGATACAGGGAAAAAATCTTTCAGGAAAAGGTAAGCATTCAGGAATAGTTACAAACAGGAAAAATAAGTATATAAAGTGAACGCAATAACAAATAAACTAACCCCCAAAAACAACAACAACAGTAGAAGTATATACTTTGATGTAAAAGTTTGTTGTGAATATCTTGCTTTCTCTTTTAGACTCTCTTTGCACATTTGTGGAAGTGATCCTTCTTCCAGATTGGCTCTTCGCAAAGAGTGCCAAGAAAGTGCACAAGACTGCTGTCATTCGGGGCTCAGCCAATCCATTTTATGGAGAAGAATTCAGACTGTAAGTTCTATAAGTAGCTACACTCCATAGTTGATCTAATTTTATTGGAAGGCAACCTTGCCTAAAATTTACATTAAACAAACACAAGATCATATGATGGGTTCAGCTATTGCCACAGGTAATAATTCAGAGTCAATATGAAAAGGATACAACATTGATTCAGTCACTCACGCAGGGTTGAAGTAAAAATGATACAGTGGAACATCTTATAGTAAACTCTCTAACAAGAACATCTCCTCTACTTAGTGAATGGCCCATGATTGGCAACTCTATAAACACACGGCTCTGCAGCTGATTTGTGAATTGAAAATCATGATCCCAAATTGTTCTCAATAATTTGTAAAGGCTCTACTGTAACAATAAGTGAATTCTCTCCTTTTTACCAGCCAATCTATAATTTTCCCAACTGGCGGCAGTTGAGTATTCTTTAGTTACAGGCCAATCAGCACTCACCTTCCAACAGCAAGGGAGTGCTGCAGATTGTGGGTTGTGCTACCTCATTCACATTTTATTTATATATTTTTTTTTAATAATTTTAAAACAATTATTCATTATTATCATCACCATCTAATCTTTAAGAGATAATTGTATATGAATTGGCCATTATATTAAACATAACAATGCAACATTTGCAAGCAGACACTCAGCTATCATTCACTTTGTCTATACCTACAATTAATTGTCCTTAAATATAATATTAATCCCTTTATTACAACAGCCCAGCGAAGGAGAGTCACTTGTCTGAGTTGGGATCCATGTTAGTCATATTTGTCATCGACGAAGAAACCTCCACCGTTCTAGGCATGAATGCACTCAGCGGCATCATGATGCCACGCCTATCCACGAATGAGGCGTTGTCAAGCAATGGCCCTGAACGGGAGAACAGTGTCTTGACTCTGTTCACTCCAAGAGAAACCACTTCACTGAAAGAAATGGAAGCTAGACTGGAGTACCACGACACAGACATCGCAGACTTCTACAAAGACAATCCCAGATTATTCCAGAAAAAGAAAAAAATGATCAGAAAATCTATTCTTAATACAAGATGAAAATAGATTATGTATTATTTGTATATTCAATTTTTAAAATGCTCTTTTGTTCTCATTTTTACAAGTGTTGTCACTGCCAGTGACATCACTACCATACCAATGACAATTTTTTAAAGCACAGTTCTTCAGTATGGTCATATCAATGATTAATTAGAAACTTCACCCAAAATATATTAATTATTATTATATGGAGAAGGAAAAAAAAAGATTGATGGTATATATATATATATATATATTATTTGGAATGTGTCGCTTGAGCGTGAGCCTCAACTTCTTCATGTAGTTTGTCCTCTGGAGCATTTAGGTTGTCAGATTCATCTCCCTGAGCGAGCTTGTTGTTCTCTTCGCCCACAGCCGGCTCTTTGCTGGTGTTGGCTTCTCCTTTGGCAAGGTCCATCTCATCCAGTAGTTTCCTAACACGTTGCTGTTGTACCATTGAAAAAACAAATGAAATAACATACAATGCCAGGTATAGATGTAGTGTTGGCAGCCATCACATGCTTAGTAGACACTGCCAGATAATGCTAGCATTTTTTAATGGAACAATAGACATGAAATTGCATAGTGGGATAATTCTAGAATAATAATATAATTAAAAAAAAAGGGACAATGAGAATAATCAGTCCAAATAATCCTTAATTAGGAAAGAAAATCTATAGTGTTCCCCCCCCCCCCCCCCATCTTCTTTTTCTTATACAACAGGACATAAACATAAAAAAAAAGTGGTTATAAGGCAGATCTTCATTACTTGATAAAAAGCAGCTGGGTTAGTATTGCCCACTAACTCTGTTATTGTACTTCCAAAATGAGAAAAATTTGAAATACTGGGTGTGCCATTAGCTCAGGTTCAGAGCCAGCAAGTCAATGCTAAATGGTTTCTTTTCCTGAGCAACTCAGCTATCATACTGCATCAGAATTGACAAGAAAACATAAAATATTACCAAAATTCTTTAATTTCCTAATCCATATTATTTCCAAATGTCTGGTAAGGATTTTCATTATTGAAATTTTCAGCTGCAGCAGAGTATGTTTTCTCCATTCATTGAATTTTTTTTTTACAGGAACATTCCCAGTTTTCACTGAAAGATTAGCTAGATATATTGAATCTATCAAGTAACTCAGTATAACAGTAAGAGAGAGACAGATACTTTTACTCATCCATTTCATAACACACTGACTCTCTATATAGCTACTGCAAATCATCATTATCTCACTATTTCTAATTGGAATAAGAGATTAATAAGTAAATTTATGGAATAAAAGATTTTTTTTATTGTTCTCTACCATATCGACCTACACTCATGAGGGACATAAATGATGAAATTGCGTAATAGCTACGACCAAACAAACATTTAGATATTGGTGACAAGCACCTCTAGCAAGACGTCCCTCCCCATCTCCGTTGAGACAATCTACTCCACCACTGTGCGTCATTAATTTAAAGTGCTACATCTTGGTGATAAAATACTTGAAATAAATGCTTACACTAAGCTCGAATTGCTTCACTTTCCTCTTGAGCTGTCCCTTTCCAACTACTGGAGGGCGTCCATCTAACATAAGCAAGAACAAAGTGACAGTATTAGGATTAATACTGAGAAATGCACACACAATTACTTCAAAAAATTTTTTTTTTGTCCTGGACTAATGACTTCATCTCACCGGTATAAGTCCAGTCAGGAAGATCTGTAAGAGGTCCGTACTCATTCCCTGATCGGCTTTTTCCTTGCCTGTGTGTGTATGTGTGTGACCACCATGAAACAGGTTATTAAAATGGTAAAGGATCATCACATCATATCACACAGTAGAGTATACCTCATTCTCCATTTTTGACCTGCTGGTAGCGGCTGGCAGGTATGAACTGGATGAAACATATATAAAGTATACTCAACGTAACATAAAAGAAGACAAATGAAGTTCAGAAAATAAAATTTAATTGACTAACCTGGCCTAATGGGCGCTGGATAACCGCAGAAAGGTAAAATGACGGCGCCACACGGCAGTAACGATGGCTGCATTAATCTACGGAAGGCCATCCCAACTATAGATAATTGATGAAGTGAATAGATGAAGAAGGGAATGGCTAGATTTTAAGACCACGCCTACTTATTATTTCCAACCGACGACCACTGCCAATTACAAAAAAAAAAAAAAAAGGAGTGGAGGGAAAATGCCACCGAGAGACAGTAAGACAGCTTCTCCTACTCATGGGGAGTACACTCTGTAAGCTGAGGCTTAAGACAATAGTGGGTAGCTAGAGAATGATATTTGGTTGTGCAGACTGCAGAATGACGGTTACTTTTACTTTGTTCCCAAGAACTCCGAGTTTTCTGATGCTTTAGAAATAAATAAACTCACCTTGGAGATATCTCTCACTAGTAAGTTATCCAAACTGAGTCCCATGGCTATTTTCTAATTGACCAAATTTTCTTGTAATTGTCAGAACCCCAGAATGTTGCAGGAGATGTCTCGGGCTCCAGGAATGTCTTCCTACTGGTTGGAATCATGCACTTGTTGGGAGGTGAGTGAGTTACCTTTTATCAGGTGATGGACTGGGGCTGGGTTTGCGGAATCTTATGTTTCCTATAGTCACAAAGATAACTGGTCAGACCCTTTTACCAATTACTTCTTGGTGTTGAACTGCTGGTTTGAGCATTTTTGTTATCTGGTATGTTCATTTATCATTCAAAGTTATGCCAATCTAGTATTTCCACATTCCCAAACGTATAGTGCACCGAAAGCTATATTTCATGCAGATTGTTTTAGTGGATACCTGTTATAGTGTTAATAGACAATTGGCAAAAACAAAGGGAAAAACAAACAAACAAACAAACTGCAAAAAAGCAACATTAGGATTCAACAATTGAGAGGATTTTTATATTTTTTCCAACGAGTGTACTGTTCTGTGTGAGTTTCAGCTGGTGTTGATTGTTTAATTATGATACTGCTTCAACCTGTAACTGTTGAGCATGCTCAGTAAAGGTATACAGCAGTCATCCCGTCTCTTGTTCTTCTGTGTGTTTGTAATCAGATATTCTTAGAAATAACAGGTTTGAAGTCATTAATGAAGGGTGTGAATATTGTGGGTGTGGCACAATGGCAGGACAATCTGCAGTGCAACTGAAAACCTGGGCTTTAACAGTAACTGTGAGGGGTGGTTTCCAATTATTGCGTTGCTATAGCAATTCCTCCCCCCCCCCCCTCCCATTTAGGAGGCATTTTGCTTATTTGCCTTGTCATACTTTGACTTCCTAGTTTAATCAAAGAGGAGGCAGAGATAGTGGTGCAGAATTGTTACTCCAACGTTAATTAATGGTGGTGCCGAAGTGTCACTGACACTTTGTATTAAGCGCTGAATACATACACAAGGTTTGAAATGTACTTTTTAATATAAGGACTAACTGGGAGTTTGCTTTCAGAGTTTCGCGGAGTGTAATGAATGTTATGATGTAGTGAGTGTATAGGTGGGTGTTGTGTGTGTGGGTCGATTGTGCATATGCAGGGTTCATTACAGAGGGTAGGAGAGGGGGAGGGCGATTTTGCTCCCAAAATTAAAAGTCCCCCCCCCCCCCCCCCCCCCCACCAAGCACTTTAGATGTACATACACACATATATACATGCATTACATACATAGATATAATATATAAGACATAGTTTTTGATGCATGTAACATGTTCTCCCAAGGGGAATAATCAGTATGAATCCCTGCTGTTTGTGTGTGTGTGTGTGTGTGTGTGTGTGTGTGTGTGTGTGTGTGTGTGTGTGTGTGTGTGTATTGTAAGTTCTTTTTGTGATGACTGCATATGATTCACGAGGGTGATTTGGTGAATTAAAGGGCGTGCTCTATTTTATGCAGCCAGAGATCCTCATATTTAAATCTCGGTGCACTTGAAATGTGGGTTCAATTAATAATCCTATGTGACTGTCCTATAACTCAAGTCCATAAATACATGAAGAAAAGTGTGGCCTAGGCTGTCATGTCAGAAAATTAATACGAATAGAGTGAAAGTTCTCCACCAATTGCTACAGTATGGAGGTAGTAAGTGTGCTTTATACTAAATAAAATGCAACCAGTTTAAAGAATGATCTGTGTATTGATATGTTTGTCTGTCAGTAATGAGGACGATGATGACAGTGTGAGCATTCAGGAATAGTTTATTTGCTGAGCTGGGTTGGTGAAGCTTTGTCAGAACTACGACGACGGTGTGTATTCACGATATAGCCGAGTCAGGTAGGTAAAGCATTGTCAGAAAAGGAAGTGTGAAAGTGAGGGAAAAAAGTGATTGATGCAGCTAAATTGAGTGGTAGAGGATAGTGGCAATGGATAGCTAGAGGGAGTAAGAGTGCAACCCTCAGCAAGAATCATTCTATGTACAAGTTTAATTCAAATAGTATACTACTCCATAGAAAAAAAATTCTTTCTATTGATACACTACATGTGACCAAGAAATATTAGCTTTACAAAAAAAACAAAACAAAAACAACAAAAAAACAACAACTTGCATATTAAAGACCTTAATCCTATAATCGTGTTAACCTTAAGTTAGTTTGTTTAATGATTTGCTGATGAAGTTTCTATGTTGAGTAGAAAAGTGCGTACATTTTCAGCTTTTAGCAATATAATTTCCCCCCCCCTCAATTTATGGTCATATGTTTTTTTAAATGTATCTAGCTGTGACAGACACTATGGTGAGCACTGCTATAAAGGCCACGCCCATTCATTAGCTTGCTTGCCATTCACAATCACATGCACTCACGTGAGTGTACCTTCTTTTTTTTTTAACCACTCTTAGTTCTGGTGCTGATCTTTTCCTCTGGTGTATGTTACATTAGGAAGGAAGTCTCTCTTGTTGTTGGAAGTGTGATTCTTTCATCAAATATAAGTATGCCTGATCTTCAAAAGTGTGCCCTAAGTGTTTGTGTAACGAGCATGTCAGATAATCCAAAGCTCCTATGGTTACTGCACATGAACACTATAGGTTCCTGAGAAGCCACATCAGTGATTTCTATAAGACTAAAGCTGCCCTCGCTAAGTCATAACTATTAAATCGTTCTCTAGTCTTGAGTTCCTCTTCTCTCAAGGCATGAAATTCTGCCATCTTCGAGATCCGCTGTTGACAGAGTGAATGAATGAATGAATGAATGGCAAAGAGACTACCATAACCCTCACATGCATGCGTGCTGAGGGTTAATGGTACCTTTTGCTACTGCATTCCTAGTGTGCAGAAGTTAGTACATCCAGCGACACAGTGTGGCGGGGTACTTGCTAGTCTACCTATGTAAATGCATAATTAGGTACATTAAAAAAAAGTTTATTGATATGCCAAAGATCCCTTTCAAGATGTGAAATTTGGTGCACATCCTTGCCCATTTTCCAGCTTCAATATGGTCCCTAAAATGAATGCTATTTTCAATTATATGTACACATTGATACGTATTTCATAGGCTCATATCTCATCGTGGGCGTCGACCGCAAGTTGGTAGGGAAGTTGGAAGGTCAAGATATCTACGAGGTGACCAAGTTTGAGGTCATTCCTTTCATGGGGTCCACCAATCACTTGACAGAGGCACAAGTGAGTGATGTGTGTATGGGTGGGGTGGGTGGAGTAGGTGGGTGTGGTCTGTGCTATTTATAGTTTCTGGCGATTGAAGTGAGGCAGGAAGGGATAACGAGTGAGTGATGTGTGTATGGGTGGGGTGGGGTGGGTGGAGTAGGTGGGTGTGGTCTGTGCTATTTATAGTTTCTGGCGATTGAAGTGAGGCAGGAAGGGATAACGAGGCTTTTATATGACGTTTGGCTGTTAGTATTGCAATATAGGTCATGTTGTATAAGGTACGGGTTGTCAGGGTCTTGGCAGTGAACAGTTTTGATCAGCTGCCAGCAAAAGACAGGACACTACTGTACCCGGTTAGGTTTTACTCTACACATAAGATCAATTAATCAATCGAATAGGCTCTCAAGGTATTTTTCAGAAAAAATTTCAGGGAGGTCAAATACAATTTTTTTAAAATTTCAGGAATTTAGTCATTTCCATGAAATTGATGTGAAATTGAGGGGAAAATGTCTTCATGAAA
>WLWD01003418.1_pt1 | contig 34924 bp, 22 predicted proteins | sample 6712731 | NCBI WGS metagenome assembly WLWD01 (sample SAMN12718690, study PRJNA576275) | sponge metagenome | isolation source: marine sponge | host: Mycale hentscheli | place: New Zealand: South Island, Marlborough, Capsize Point | collected 2014-11-01 | reverse complement strand
CCCCGACTCATTAATTAGTATTGAAATACCTTCTGTTGTCACAGCATCCTGCAGGAGACTGAGGAGTAGGGCTGCCACAATGTCAGACAGAGCCACACAGCCCTTATTATCAGGCCTTTAGCTATCCAGCTTGCTGCTTGTCAAGGCAGATCAGAGGATTGCTTCAGGTTAAGTGTGTTACTATCTCAGGAATGACACTGCCTTACAGTGAAGTTACAATAGATAAATAAATTAATTGATCCAATAAAAAATGTACACTACTACTATGGGGTGCCGTTTGTACCAAAATAAAAAAAAAATTTATTACTTCAAAATACTTTGGTTTATAAAAACAATACCTTAGTTTGTATAAATCATAGGCTGGTTTATAAACTAGGCCCTTGGTTTATAAACTAGGCCCTCATGGTTTATCAACTAGGCCCATGGTTTATAAACTAGACCCCTGATTTATAAACTAGGTCCCTGGTTTATAAACTAGGCCCATGGTTTATATGCTAAACACACGGACCTTCCGAAAAACGGACAACCACGATACAGCGGACAAACTCAAAACTACGGATGGATTTCCTATTGAACATTGTATATTAGGAGCTTCCGAGATGCGGACCTTCCGAGTTCCGGACAACGGACAGAACAGAATTCCCACTATTGCTACACCATACAAAACGTGTTTCATGGACATTCATTGACACATATCAAAATTTACTACAGTTCAGACAATTTTAATAAATCAACAAGTTCTATCTTGGGCCCACAGAGGCGGTAGATGAAGTGTATTTCTAACCCGCAGCCCAGTCACGCGTAGCCAGACTTTTACCAATCGCTAAAGCGGGAAAGGGGTGGACCTAGGGTGGGCATACTGCCGCTTACTTATTCAATATCCGAGGTATGTCTTACCTCTATCCTTGCCTAAAAACTATTACCAAGGCATGCTGTCCCTTACTTATCAACCATCGGTCTTTGCCCTGGACTACCAGGACTCAATGCCCTCATTTATCTCCAATTATGACAGGGCTGCAAACCCACCTATTAGTGATTCATGTAGGGGCAGCATGGACTAGCACTCCCTAATTATAAGATTGAGTGAGAGCAGTGTGAACTAGAATGACCTTATTTGCCATAGTGGGCACTGTGCAATAGTATGCCTTGTTTCATAAGAACTGAGTGAGGGGCAGCATGGACTATCGTGCCTGATTAGTCGTGCCCCAATTGTTGGTAATAGAGTGGATATGTAGGCAGCAAGCCTGAGACGGTGAAGAGTTGGGTAATTAGCTTAGTGTAGATAGGGAGTGACCCTACGTAAAAACAGAAAGGCAATGATCCTCCAGGTGAGAATAGGTGGGCCGTTAGCCTGAGTGTGAGATTAGACAGACAGCAAGCCTGAGTATGAGACAGTCAGCCTGAACGTGAGAATAGACAGGCAGCGAGCCTTAGTTGAGACTAGAGAGGGCACAAGCCTGAGTGTGAGATTAGATAAGTATTGAGCCTGGGTGTGAGACCAGAGAGGCAGTGATCCTGATTGTGAGACTAGATATGCAGTGAACACGATAGTGCAAGATTGAGTATCTGAATAGATATATTGAATTGTGCCCTAGTCACAATCTTTGAGTAAAGGACAGTTTGCCCTGAATAAAAACTTTTGAGGTGGTCTTGTCGGACTGCCATACCCCTACTGGGTGGAGAATTTAACCCTATAAACTAATACTACATTTACTTATCTCAATCTCTTCTGCTTTGTACAACACCTCTCTGGCACTTACAGGATTTAACCAATTAATTTCATCCCCAGACATTATAACCTGATTGATTCAGGAAGTTTTATGCCCTTGAATAATAACCAGTCTGAGTGACTCAGAAATGACAAAGGCAATACAATAGCAACTATTGAGTAGAGTAGGTCACTACATCTTCTGGTGATAGTTAAAACTAAGCACTGCACAATATGATTGATGATGTCATGGCAATGTACATTCAGTGTGGAGAGTGAGAGTAACAGCTCTGACTATGGGATATTGTACAAGTATGTTGTGAGCTACACACTGGCTTTGTAATTCACTACTACCTGTAATAACAGGTACAGCTTCACTTTGCTATGTATCCCAATACTTCTGAATGTATTTAGTGACATTCTGTGGACCTAACTGCTTATGGAACTGACTGCTTATTTGGGTCCTGTTATCCAACCTGGACCCAACTATTCCCCAAATATAATGCCCATATCCAGCCCCCTACTTGTCCTGGCTTGAGGGTACCACTGATGGTGGCTGACCAGGCTAGTGTGCTTCCCTTAGAGAGCAGTTATTGGTAGCCTGAGGTCACATTGCAGATAGTAAACTCACTACAACTTCTAGTGAGAGTGTCTTCAGTAGACCTTCTTCTAAGTCAGAGGAGTCTGATGTAAGGACTCCCACTGGCAGACAGCTGCTAAACTACAAACCAAAAACTGTGGCTATCAATAGCTGCCAGCTGTCAGGACTAAGATACTTGTGTCCATGTACCCCTAATTTCACATGCGCCTGATTTGATGCCATTTAACGTAGTTAAATAAGGTTAACGGCGGGAGCTGGGTCACGGCGGCCCACACCGAGGAGGTGTGGCAACAAGCTACCCGCGTAAGGAAGCGCATGCGTATGGGCTGCATGTGGCCACGAGTTCAGGTAGCAGAGATTGGCGAGAAGGCTGCCAAATTCTGGTTCTAGGTGACAGCTGTTGTTAATCTCAATGGATTCACCACCGCCTATCACTGGTTCAGAGAGGAGGGACTTCCCTCCAACCGAGGGTTCAGACAGGAGAGACGTACCTCCTACACCTACACCTACATTCACGGCAGAGCAGCTGGAGTGGCTCATACCTAGGCTAGGGCCCTCCCATCCTGCAGCCTGGAGAGCTGCAGCGGACCCAGTCCTAGGTCCAGCTACGGACCCCTTGACCTCCGGCCTAGGGCTGGACAGTGCAAGCAGTAGCTCAGCTGCAGAGACCCCACTCAGAGATGGCCTTTCCAACTCAAGCCTTGCAGGTGAGCAGTAGTTATGGGTTCAAGTTGGCTAAGAGTAAGGTGGGAGTAATCTTGGCACTCCAGAGGAGCCTAGTGCAGGCCTGGTAGCTCCATTGATCCCAGGCCATGCCTTTTCTCAAAGGCACCTAGGTCAGATGATAGCCAGATGCCCCTTTGCCAGATGCCCTTTGTCAGATGCCCCTTACCCAGATGCCCCTAAGCGGATATGACCCATAGCCCAGACCCCTATTACATGTATTATAATGTCCCCCCCCCAGTCCCCTGAACGGTGACACAACCTCCCACCTCGCAGCCTGGAGCACCAGGCCACGCCTACTTATTTCTGCAGTGTCCCCATAACCTGGAGCACCCCTGAGTGGCGACACGACCTCGCAGCCTAGAGCACCAGGCCACACCTACTTATTTCTGCAGTCCCCTCAGTGCCCTGAGTGGCGACACAACCTCACAGCCTGGAGCACCAGGCCACGCCTACTTATTTATAACGTCCTCTCAGTGCCCTGAGTGGTGACACAACCCCCATAACCTGGAGCATCAGGCCACGCCCATGTATTTATGCAGCCCCCTCAGTGCCCTGAGCGAGGGCACACTGGAGCACCAGGCCTTGCCTACTTATTTATGCGGCCCCCTCAGTGCCCTGAGCGAGGGCACAACCCCTTAGCCTGGAGCACCAGGCCACGCCTACTTATTTATGCGGCCCCCTCAGTGCCCTGAGCGAGGGCACAACCCGGAGCACCAGGCCTTGCCTACTTATTTATGCGGCCCCCTCAGTGCCCTGAGCGAGGGCACAACCCCTTAACCTGGAGCACCAGGCCTCGCCTACTTATTTATGCGGCCCCCTCAGTGCCCTGAGCGAGGGCACAACCCCTTAGCCTGGAGCACCAGGCCACGCCTACTTATTTATGCGGCCCCCTCAGTGCCCTGAGCGAGGGCACAACCCCTTAACCTGGAGCACCAGGCCTCGCCTACTTATTTATGCGGCCCCCTCAGTGCCCTGAGCGAGGGCACAACCCCTTAACCTGGAGCACCAGGCCACGCCTACTTATTTACGCAGCCCCCTCAGTGCCCTGAGCAAGGGCACAACCCCTTAACCTGGAGCACCAGGCCTCGCCTACTTATTTATGCGGCCCCTTCAGTGCCCTGAGCGAGGGCATAACCCCCTGGAGCACCAGGCCTCGCCTACTTATTTATGCGGCCCCCTCAGTGCCCTGAGCGAGGGCACAACCCCTTATAACCTGGAGCACCAGGCCATGCCTATTTATAAATTAGGCCCCCTCATGGTTGTCACCATATGTTGCATATGTTGGTGGTCCAGGTCCTCTACCTCCGTCGGTCCCTACATTTTCAGCCACCTCGGCAGGCTCAGCACTCAGTCTCTTTGCCGCAGCGGCACCATTGCCAAGCACCTCCTCTCCTCTTTGGAGCACTGCCACGACCCTGCCATCCCTGGGATCCCGGGGTCCCTTCAACCCCATTGCACTAGTCTCCACCAGGGTCGCCAAAAAGATCATGGCCCTGGAGTTTGTGGAGATGGCAGAGGTGGCGGCAGAGGACAGCATTATCCCCACCACTCGCACGTCAGGGTCGGCCCGCCCTCCAGTCACCAGCATCTCCCTGTGGCTGAAGAGGTTTTCAATCATGGCGGCGATCCTGGCCACCAGGTTTCCGGAGAAGGCTCCCGAGTTCCTAGCCTACCAGGCCTCGATCGTCCGAGCGGAGCGCAACTACGAAGGCTGCCAGTGGGTGCTCAACGACCGGCAGTACTGGAGAGAGGCACTCACTCGAAGAGATCTCAACTGGTCAGTGCCCAATACCAGGCTTTATAATGAAGCCTTTACCGGTCGGGCCAGGGTCATACCCAGGTGCTCGTACTGCCTGGGTGATGACCACCTGGCAGGGAGCTGCCCAGTGAACCCGGCGTCGATGTCAAAGTGGGACGATACTCAGCCCTCAGCTCAGCGGCCCTACACATCGGAGCCCTGCAGAAACTTTAATGAGGGCAAGTATAAACCATGCCTGCAAGGTTATAAGAGCGGGACGGTCATTTCTGAGACGGATGATTGACCTCTTGCATTCCGTCCATTGTCCCCCAGCTAGTAGAATTCCAATCAGGCTGAGCCAGAGCTTTAGAGCCAACTTGGCATGGTGGGTGGAATTCCTCAGCGGATGGAACGGCATCTCCTTTCTCAACCTCCCATCATCCCTCGCGAAGATCCACTTTTATACCGACGCGTCGGGATCCTGGGTATGCGCTGCCTGGTGTGGGGAGAACTGGCTACAGGTACGGTGGGATTCACGAGCTGAGTCTCTCTCAATAGCAGAGAAGGAGCTGTTACCAATTATCTTGGCAGGTCATGCCTGGGGAGCAACCTGGAGGGACTGCCAGGTCGTCTGCCATTGTGACAACCAGTCGGTGGTTGCCGACCTGAAGTCACGGTCAACAAAGCACAAGGGCATGATGCACTTGTTGCGCAGAGTGGTGTTCGCTGAGGCTAGTTTCAGGTGTTCTCTCTTCCCATCTTATATTGATACCAAGGCCAATCACTTGGCGGACAGACTGTCACGTAACAATGCATGTTATTTTCTCTCCAAGGTACCCTCAGTGTCACCACACCCTTCTCCAGTGTCTCCGCAGCTGCTAGACCTCCTCCTCAACCAGGAAGCAGATTGGACAGCTCCGACCTGGTGCCGTTGTTTCAGGAGTACTTTCAAGCTGGACTAGCCCAGTCAACTCACAGGACCTATGATGCAGCCATGAGACACTTCACGCAGTTCTGCCTTAATTACTCTATTCAAGCCCCTTTCCCTGTGCGCGAACATCTGTTATGCTACTTTGCCACATACTTAGCCAAAAAGAACCTTGCCCCACAGACCATCAAAACATACTTAGCCTCAGTTAGGAATGCTCAGATTGCGATGGGTTTGCCTGACCCTAGGGATCAGTCCTCAATGCCGCTGCAGAAGCGCGTCCAGGCGGGCATCAGCAGAATCAGGCTTCAAGCAGGGAAGAGTACCAAGCTGACCAGACTTCCTATCACGTTCCGCATTCTGCAGCAGATCTGCAAGGCCTGGGCGAGTTCGAGAAACCCGGATAGGGTCCTTCTCTGCGCTGTTGCAACTACAGCATTCTTCGGGTTCTTCAGGCTTGGCGAACTACTACCCACCTCGCGGTCGGCGTGGAAGGCTACCACAGATCTGGCATGGGGAGACGTGGCAGTTGATGACCTACAGTCTCCACGGATGATCCAGGTCCACCTGAAGCAGTCAAAGTGTGACCAGTCAGGAATGGGTGCGAACGTGGTCCTAGGTACGACAGGAGTAGACGTCTGCCCGGTAGGGGCAGTTACTCAGTATCTACACACTAGGGGACCTGATGCCGGCCCTTTCTTTGTGGATCATGCGGGTCAGATGGCGACAAAGGCCTGGTTTGTCCAACAGGTCAGGAAGGCTCTGCTGGTCCTTAACCTCCCTGCCCACCTTTATGCTGGACACAGCTTCGGATTAAGGCAGCCACATCGGCAGCATTATCAGGGGTGGAAGACTCCCTAATACAAACCCTTGGGAGGTGGCACAGTACCGCCTTCCTGAGATGCATTCGTACTCCCAAATCCCAGCTCGCCAGTGTATCAGCAAGGTTGGCTGGTTAGCGGAAGTGGAGGGGTTAGAGACAGTGGGAACAGAACAACTGTTTTTTATGTAACTATCGGCATTTACCTCGCTGTAATTCACTGTTTTGTTCAAAGTGGCCCAAATGCGCGCGGCAATCTGCGCAAAAGGGGCCTTCCCCCCAAAGCTGGGGATTTCCCTACATGTGAGGGGTTGGGTGAACACACCTACCTCGGGTTAAACAGGTGCCAGCCCAGTTCCTGCCAAACGCATGATAGATAGGTAATAAGAATGCATGGCACTACCTCTTGTTAGCGACTAGAGTTAAATGCCATTTAACGTAGTTAAATAAGGTTAACGGCAGGAGCTGGGTCACGGCGGCCCACACCGAGGAGGTGTGGCAACAAGCTACCCGCGTAAGGAAGCACATGCGTACGGGCTGCACGTGGCCACGAGTTCAGGTAGCAGAGATTGGCGAGAAGGCTGCCAAATTCTGGTTCCCACCATCCACCCCTAACGTCCTCCTAATAACGGGGATGGTTAATCCATCACAAATCATGTGGTGTGAAACTGGGCTGGCCACCAGGCCCCAAATGCGTGCGGCAATCTGCGCAAAAGGGGCCTTCCCCCCAAAGCTGGGGATTTCCCTGCATGTGAGGGGTTGGGTGAACACACCTACCTCGGGTTAAACGGGTGCCAGCCCAGTTCCTGCCAAACGTATGATAGATAGGTAATAAGAATGCATGGCACTACCTCTTGTTAGCGACTAGAGTTAACGCATGGTCACAGTATTCATGGATCATCATTCAGAAAGTTTTTAAAGAAGTGTGCTGTCATCATTGACTGTACTGAAGTATTTGTTGAAAGACCTACTGACTTGTTAGCTAGAACACAGGTGTGGAGCAATTATAAGCACCACTCTACAGATAACACCACAAGGAACAGTGTCTTATGTTTCTAAATGTGCAGGGGGCAGAATGTCAGATAAAGAAATAGTTGAGAATTCTACTTTAGTCAATTTTCTGCTACCAGGTAGTGTTCAATGATTAAAATATTAATTTATGTGAACCATTTAATGTATTGTGTAGGTGACATTGTTTTGGCTGACTGAGGTTTTACATGCCAAGACCACATTGGGATGTATATGGCCGAAATTAAAATGCCACCTTTCACAAAAGGCAAGAAACAATTGGAGAAATATGCTGTGGAAAGGGTGATTGGAAATCTAAAACAGAAATATACAGTACTGCAGTCAATTCTACCAGTTCACTTTTGTAATGGCAGTAATGAACTAACTATTATTGACAAAATTGTATTTTTATGCAATGCACTCACTAATCTATGTCCTTCTGTCATACCTCAAGATTAATGTAAATTAATATTATTTGGATTGGTTATAATTAAAAAGTTGATAAATTACAATAATTGATTGAAAGTTGAAAAGTTAGATGAATCACAATTATTTAGCATAAGCATCATGATCACTTTTTTTTTGTTCTTGTGGCCTTTGGGTAACTTGTGACATCTAGGACATCTCCATGAACCTTTTGGGATTTTCCAATCCAGGCTATTTGTACATTTATATACTTACTAGTCAAGAAATGATCAGAACAGATCCTGTCATACTCTGAGGGAACCCAATCTTTTCTGTTGATTCTGGCTAGCCACTGCTCGTATCTTAGTAGTAGCTAGCACAGAAAACAAAAGTATAACCTGAGATTACAAGGCTAAATTCTTACCTCTTTTGAGTAATTGCCTGGACTTCGATTAGCGATAACCTTTGGAATTCTGTGGTAACTCGTATTAGAACCTTTCTTCGCTCGGTTAGAACATCCAACTTACTACACAGCAAGACATACCATAGCGGTATTCTGCTCGGTTTTCTGCCAACCAGCAATATGGCGGACAGGAAGCTCCACCCCTCGTTATCCACTTCCGCGCAACAACCCTATCCTTTGCCGCACGAAGGGATCTGTGAAGGACATCCTCGTACGTTATAGATGAAGGAATTGAAAGAACTCAACTGCATTGGTTCAGCTTCCACAGTTGATGTAAAGCGATTTTGCAGAAAGAATACTCTACACTTTTGTTTACAAATATCCGTTTTGACGTCTGGTATTCTGGTGTTAATAGTTCTACTATGTATTCCTATGATATTCTTCCAGCAAGCTAGGACGACGTTAGCTGAACTTCAAAGTCATGATGGGGTAAGTACCACAACAGCTAGAACTATAAGAGATAGCTAGACCTGTTAAAATCAACTGCAACAAAAAATACTACACAGATGGTCAACATAGATATAACACTCCTGCTTGTAACATCACATTATATCTACTTTCTAAAGATTAATAAAAATAAAGCGAATCCAAAGATTACCTGGAGAAAAGTTTTTGGTATGTATAATTTTCTTGTGTTCAATTGCATGTGTATGTAATATAGCTAATTTGGCCTTTTTGTATAATAGCTACTGTCTTTAGTGAACTAATCTTAATTAGGACATTTGGGTGTGTAGTGGATTGGATTTTACTCCTTTTGCACTCATAGCTATGGTTATGGACATAGCTTAATTATGCAAGTCTATTAAATGAGGAGGTCGCATGTAAAAGGTCGTAGCCAGGGACATATTTTGCAATGAGTGGAAAATGGCAATTGCCAATGGCAGGTAATAAAAAGGAAATAAGTGGAATACTCTATGCCATTGATGCAGCTAAATTCAACTGCACGTGATCAGAATACTGCTAGACACTATCCCCAGGGATCATCTTCAAACAAGAAGTACATTGGCATACACACACAGCATGGATAGGAGCTAGATTTTAATCTATTATATCAGTAGCAAAATGATTATTATATATTTTTGTATGTTGGGGCACACGTTTTAAACGTGGTGTGGATCGAATTGAAAGATTAGTGAGCTATTATGGAGGGTTCACTTTGCATGGCTACTTTTTAAAATTCGAATAGAGGAGCTAGAGGTCATAGGGCATGCCGTATACCCAGACTTCCAGAAGGAATTCAGAATGTGGTAAACGAGGCCACAGAAATTGCATACGGAGAATATCAATGAATATAGATGCAACCTCTAAATTTAAGACATTGAAATAATATTAAATAATAATAATAAAGAGCTTTTTCATGTTACTGTAGTTAGTGATAAATTTTTATACCCATATTTTCCTAGAATATGAGCGAGTTAAATGGGTTGGAGTGTTCACCATATAAGGAAGGAGAATGTTTTCAAGTACTTAAAGATTATCTGAGTTTATGCTCCAGTGAAAATCAGGAAGTATTTATAGCAAGTAGTGATAATGAAACTGCAATACATAATGCCATTTCTTTACTAAAGCAAAACAATTCCAGTGATATGTGCAGAGTTGAAATACTGTCACTTCTTTGTCTGCACTTGTTTGGCTTGTGTGTTGATGACAATACAACTCTAATTCAACCAACAATTAGACAATGTGAGCATGTCCGCAGTAGAGTGTGCCTTGATGATTGGAAAATCGTATCAGCAACTGGAATTAATCTTCCTCAATGCGACAACTTGTCAAATAATAGCAATGCATCATGCTCTTTACAAAATTTTACTCAACAAACTTCGAGTAAGACTAACAATTTGAATTTTGTAACGAGTTATCAAATATTTTTACTCTCTTGTCAGAAATCTGTTCAAAGGATTTTTATTTTGATGGAGAAGATCTAGTGTGTGTACCTAGCTGCCAACATTGGAGTCCTCATGAAGAAGCCACATCTGTTGCATTGGATCTGTTTGCAACAGTGTGCTATTCGCTAGGAGCTTTGTTTTCAGTTGTAGCACTTGTTGTGAGTATAAAGAGACGTGAGGCAATGTAAGAGAGCAGTAGTTATGAGGGATTAAATTATCTGTTTATGAAGAAATATCAATATTTTAATTTGCTATAGTTTTTGTAAATAGATAAATAGTATTTATTTCATAAGCAGGCTAATTTATTTTCATGAGCTGGAGGTGAGTGAAAATAGAGCCCCGAGAGTGAAATATCTAGCCGGAGTATATTAAGATATTATTAACTCCAGGCTTAAAGTTGGCCAAACTCCCTAGGCCCCACACACACATACAAGATATGAAGATGTGAATGATGTTCTTAAATGGTTTGACTAATAGTTCAAATACAAGCAATTAATACACAGCTATAAGACATTCAATATAGGTACAATATTTAGAGAGATTCCTTTTTAAAAATTCTGATAGGTTTCAAATCCCTTCGGTATTCCTCGTCTACATGGCTTCTGACTATCTAATTGTTGGTAAGCATTCTATAATAGCTAAGCAGATTATTATTACCTTATTGTCATACTTAGCTAGCAAGTTTAAAACAAGAATCAATATTTGAATAAGAAAACTGCTCTTAAAACTTGTGTCATGTATAGCTCTATATTATCTTTAATAGAATATTATTCTACTACTTAGACATCTTTCTAGCTATAGGCAGTGGCGCAGATTCAAACCTTTTCTGTACTGCTTCAAAAAGCTTATTGCTTACTACTGCCACTCCCTTCTGCATAATTAGTGGTATGTTCAACCATAGCCTAAGGAATTTTGCTCATATCAATTACCTCTAAATTTGCGTTATTGCAGCTATGGTTTACAATTACTTTCTCACACAAGGTGCACTGTGGTGGATGTTTCATTCAATTTTCTTATTCTGGGGAGTTTGGTTCCCTTTCAGTTATAACAAGCACAAAGCCAATAGGAATGTGAAAAAGCTTCATTTCATTCTCATTATTACTGGAATCATACTTCCATGCTATGGCTCAATCTTTACTATAGCAGAAAATGAATTGTCTACCCAATCTCAAAGATTAGGATTTGCCATAGTTGGCTTTTCTCCAAAAGTATGTGGGCCTACATCTATTATTAGTTTATTTTATGGAATTATCATTCCAAATGAAATAATTCTTGCTGTTGGAGGCATTGTTATTATACTAATTATATATAAATTATATAAGGTAAGCTCAAATAGACATATATTTGTTACAAGTTTAAATATATCTTTTTACTACTGGCAAAAACTGACTATCCTATTATTATTGTGTACAAACATCAAATTGCTATCAGCTACAGCAGTGTAGGAAGATGTTTCGATATAGGGGGTTCAAAGTAGTGTTGTTTTAGTTAACTAAAACTAAAACCAAAACCCCTTAGTTTTTGGGTATTTTACTTTTTGTAAGAATAACTAAAACTAAGCTGTAGAGAACATGAAAAAACTAAAACTAATTATTTTAGAAGACAGTAAATTCAATAATAACTAAAACTACCAGTAGAGTGGATGACAAAAACTAAAACTGAGCAATTTTATTGTAAACAATTCACCTTGAATTATGTCATTATTAAATGAAAATATAAATTCCCATGAAGTAATTATTCTCTAAACTACATAACAAATACCATACTTTATTATATAAATGCCATTTTTGAAGTTCTTGAATTTGAGAGGCAACATAAATTAACTAAAACTAAGACAATTGATAGTATAACTAACTAAATCTTCTACATGGTATTGAAGAAAAACTAACTAAATCTTCAGGGAGAATTTGGGGGGAAAAACTAAAACTAAGCATTCAAGATATTTTTTTAGTATGAATAACTAAAACTAAGAAAGTCTGGAATCACTACACCAAAACAACACTGGTTCAAAGTGCTTTCTTTTGTGGTTTAAAAGTGTTCATGTGAGAAATTATCTCGTCATTACATTGACCCCCAAAATTATAGGAAGGCTCCAACCTCCCGGAGTCCCCCCCCCCCCCCCCCCCTTCCCCCTTCCTACGCCACTGAGCTATAATAATGAAATTTTCTATATCTACTTATCTTTTTCATAATTTCATTTCAGCATTCTTGTATTTATCTGATATTCTCTTTCTTTCACAGACAATACATCTTATTGATCTTGGTCTCTTTAAAAGACTTTTAATAAGTGAACAATATTCATAATAAGTACCAAGTGTACGTGTGAGAGCTATAATACTAGTATAATTCCATAACTTCAAGCAATCTTGAATTTCTATGTAGTATGCATAATCACTAATACTCCTTATCCAATGAAAATATAATGTATTTTCTAGCGGCTTTGTTGAAGTAGAGTTTGTGTAATATATGAACTAGCCTTGAATGAAATTTGTTGGAAATTTCGAAGATTTTTATTTTTGGAATTTTTACATACTGTATTTGAATTGCCAAATTTATCACTTCACCATTTTTGGCTTTCTTTCTAAATATATTTGATAGAATCATTGGTGACCTGTTGGTTGCTGTAGCTCAGTGGCATAGCACTTATTAAAAAAAAAACAACAACAAACCTGAAATATACTTAGTGTGATGCAGTTTCAGCCCTGAATTGGTAGGTATTGTATTGGACATAATGTTTTTTTACATCTGGCATCTAGATTTTACTTAGAAGGAAACGTGTATAACCATTTATTGCAGATATAAGATAATATGCTTAAATATGTATGTTGTATGTGTTCTAGAATAAGAAGCTCAATGGAACTACTGAAATAAAACTGATGTGTGTTCTCATTCATTTTTTAATAGTTGATATTTTAACAATACTGGGATTTTCTCTGTCTTTAAGGACCACTGTGGATCTTCACATATCACTACCGAATTACTTTGAATGTGAAAGTCACGGCTACAATCCCTCCAAGCCATGTCAGAAAGATTATCAAAGCTACGGCAGTCCAGTAGTTGTACCAGTATTTGCATTCTTCCTTCTAGCATCGGTGACAGCCGTTATACTGGTTTATGTCGTGAACTTTAGAGAATTAAAAAATATGTGCAAAAAAAACTGCTTCATTTAAGCTGTTGAAGCACAGTCCCAGTAAACAACAAACAAGTTAATTATTTGTATCAAGGTTTTGTCTCAATGTTTATAATTACTTCTGTAGCTATCTATTGCTTAAATATTTTAATGCCGTCTGTAGAAATAACAAGACTGTAGGTCTTCATTAAAGAGCACCTTATTATTATTTTTCTTTCTATGATTCAGTCATCCTTCATGAATAGTTCATGATCTCAAACAGTTTGGTAAAGCAGCTTGACATGAATTGATAAAGCGTCGTCACATTCAGCTGCAAGTGTAACTATAACGCGGGTGTAGTAGTAGACGAGGGAAGGCGGCGCATGTTTCAAAAGGAAGCGAAAGTAAAAGTACGAAAGTGAAGGCGAAAGGCGATTAACTATAAAAAGCTGTTGGAATCGGTGAGCGGAAGAGAGGGAAAAAGGCGCGATTTAGCTAATTGTAACTAAAATGGGGCGGGTGGAATCGACAGTAAAGGCCACTACGATTTAAAAAGGAAGCGGACTGTATTTAAAGGAAGGCAACAGTTTCGCAAAGCTTAAGTCCACTATCATGATAATAGGACAGAGAGATTCAGAAGCAAGAGAGGTAGAAAGGGCTGAAGAAAGGAAAGGTGGGGGATAAGAAAAGCTCAGATTGTTCAGAAAAAAGAGAGCAGGAGAGGGAAACTTATGTAACCTTAACAAATGATGAAGAATGATAACTGAGCAAGATAACTTATGCTACTGCACTCTTACTTTGCAATAGGTCAAGCGCTACTGTGTGGCGGGGTACTTGCTAGTAATTATAATAGTAGCAAATTATTCTCTTCTAACAGCCAATATTGTTAATTAAAAGTTAACCCTACGTTAGACTTCTTGCGGAAGTCCTCTTCAGTTGACCCCTGAAGGGGACTTCCTGTTAACAATATTGGCTATTAGGACTAGAATAATTTGCTTTTGTTTTTTCTTATTAAATTCATTTTCTAAAGTGAATAAATGCAAAGTGAGGTTTCATAGTTTTCTCCTCAGCCTTACGTACCTCCATATTGTTTAATAAAAAAAAGGAGAAAATACGTGGAATGAGTGAAGGAGAGAGTATATCTAATGAGTGGAGGAGAGGGATACATCCCCTTGTTGTAGCAGCTCGGTAGTTGTGAGCAAGTAGTCCTGTGTTGTTAAAAATATGCCTATGGAAACATCTAACACTGACATTGTTAAGCATGTCTCAATTGTAATACAAGCCTGCACTATTTTTGAATATTTTAAAATATCCTTTTCAATATTATTTAGCTAATGAATTGTAAATGACATGTGTGGGCAGCACTATGAAACTTGCTCCATCAACTTACAAAAAAAATTAACAAGCAAAATAATAAGATTGTGTCTATCTAGCAATTGAGAGACATTCAGCTGACTAAAATGAACGCTTCCGCAGCTCATTTCCTTGCGGTTCATTAATTAGGAGGTGAAATAGCAAGAATAAAACTATGCGGGACATCCACTGTTGTGAAGTTGCGGGAGGGAGCTCAATAATGTCTGAATCGGACTTGAGGGTGAAAACAAGCTGGTTGCACCTGTTTTCTGTGGCCGAAAATCGACAAAGCTGGAGGAAGACGGCTTTATGTTCCTGCTTAGAATTATTTGCTTTGTCTGTCGGTATTTTCGTGTTGATGGCGATTTTGATCATTCCGTTTGCGTTCTATCGTCAAGTGAACACATCCTCACCTTTTAAAAAAATTGAAGTGGTAAGTGTAATGAAATAAGCTAGGTACAGTAGCTGTTTGTGTATTGGGACAGTCAGGACATTAACTATGTATGGCAATTTGTAAAAACAACAACAACAACAAAAAAAAAAGGCCAGGAAGCCTGGCTGGGATAGACTAGTTTCTTGAATGATCCAATAATCCAGTGTCTTTGATCTCTGAGTGAAAACAAATTTTAATGTAACAGCTATAATTTAGGACCTAAAACACTATTGAATAGTATTTCAAGCTTATTCTAATGATAGGTCATTACATTAGCTATTTAAAAGAGTGGAGGGATACAAATAGCCTGTCCAAGGTTTAAAGTAGTTAGTGCAACACGAGACCATAATAAGGCATCACTACTATAATAATAGTCTGCACATTATTTGCACACTACCCATAGTGCATGTAGCTATAGTAATTAGAATAGCAAGGAATATCCAGATTAGGTAGTGGTGTGAACCTGATAGATGTAATGGTAATTACATTAACCTTTGTTATTCCTCCATGTTGCCTTTTAGAATAGGAGCATGCTCAATGGTTCTCAATGCACACTGTACAATGATGGACAATGTCATCAAGTGCTTGAAGATTTTTTGAATTTTTGTGCCATTGAAAACCAAACTAAGCATGTATTCATATAGTCTAGTGGAAGCAGGGGTGAACCAAGAATTTCATGACGCATAATTGTTCTTGGCAGATTTTGAATCTTTAAGTAGTCTAGATTAATATTCCACTTGGTGCCAACTTGACATCCTTGAGGAATTTGAGAAATTCAAAATGGCCGCCAAAACAATTGTTATTAAATTGCATTAATTAACATAAAAGAGAATTCTGAAAGTTGGCAATTTAGTAAGTGGCATGCACATCTATGGAACCTTTTGCATGTTTTTAGTGAACTACTTTATTTATGCATCCACAGAAATTCAAAATGGCTGCTAGGTTGAGGATAATTTTAATTAAAACGTGTATGTTCAGAAAGTAACAGATATAATGCATGAATCAATAATGACTGTGACAGTTTTAAGCTATAAAATGTAAATGGATGTCAGCGATTCCTATTCAGTAGCATATTTAAGTATCTTCCTCGTCTTCATCATCGTCATCTCCACTTAGCTCCTCATCGTCTACAGTATTGTTTGCCATATTGTGTTTTGTCATCAGATTAAAGCACCTATCAGACCCACCACATTTGCAGAACAGAGAGCAAGGAAGCTGAACTGATGCACATCCACATTTGAGAGATGAGCAAGGCTGATCACTGCTGCATGTGCACTGAATTGTTTTGAGTACTTCTGGTGGTGCAAGAGGAACATCCTGTGGTAGAGGAATTGCTCTGAGTGACTTACTACTGTCATCCTTAACCCATCCAAATTTCAATGGGTCAAGGTTTGGAGGTTCCTCATCTAGAGCAGCTTTCCATATGCATGCCTGAAAGTGAGCCCTCTTCGTATTTTCCTTAAATGATTGACTAATCGGTGGTATTGTTTTAAGTTTTGGTAGTAGCACTTTTTCGTCCAGTTTTGGAAACCCATACTTTGTCGCGTATGTCGGTCATTGTTTCATGAGGTTGACATTTCTGACCATAGCATGCTGCAACAAATGCTGCTGATTCACAAAGGACATCCTCTAGGCTGGCCATGGGGTTACCCAGGTGGTTCAACCTATTTCCTGCCTCAAGAGTTTTTACAACCTTCGTTTTACCAATGCCGAAGTAAGATGCAACAGTGTCACACCCAGTCAACGCATGAGCTGGAAGAAGTTGTAGGGCAATACTTTGGTGCTTGGCAACTGTAGAACCAATGTTAACTGATGAGCGTCCCTGACTAGTTGGTTCCATGACAAGCGTTGATGTCAATTTCTTGTCAGCATAGTAATGAACTAATAGCACAAACACATCTGTGTCGTCACTGATAACTTTGATAGTGCAATCCAAGGCTTGCCAGATACACTACTTGGTTAGGAATGATAACGTCTGCCTCTTCGTGCATTGTCTTCAGGTCAGGTCTTATGATTTGCAATCCACTACATACCTCTGTAGGTATTGGTGATTTTCCAGTGACTACAAAACTGTTGGGAAGATTTAGCAGTGCTACTGAAGACACAAGTTCATCACAAATCTATCAATGAGCTGTATTTTATTTTTTGTAACAGTTAGAGCAACGTCTTGAGGAGGCAGAGGAGAGCTGAGACACAGTTGATGCTCTCTAGAAACCTGTGCTTTACGAGAGCATCTAGTTCCACTTTTAATACTGTATTCACAATAGCGGTCAAATATTATGTGTACTTGAGTGCTGCCTTTCAATTTACTTGTGATGTGTTTCACAACATTTGTCACCAGGTCTTGTACGCTCCCCTTACTAGGCCAATGCACAACCCAAAGTATGGCACAGCCATCCATGACAATAGCATCTGGTTGTCCTGTAGCACGAGCTGATTGTTCCACCTGAAGTTTGTTCTTTAGCAATTACTTTGACTTGGCAATACGCAGATTTCTAGTTATTTCATCAAACATTGACGTAGGAACTGATGCTAGTTCATAGCTAAGAATGTATTCCACCTTAATGTCTCGAGAGTTCATGAGTGCTAGGGCCCTAGCAAATATCAGTCCAGAGTCAAACTGCTCAGCAGCAACTGTTGTTGTTTTTTCCTTGTTCTCTTTCATTGTACGAACTTTCTTCTTGAGGGGTTAGTGGAACCCCGCTGGCCAGCTAGCTTCATATTCTTTCATCTGGGATTTTCCCAGGTCAATAGCGTTATGTACATTTACTTCATCCGTACATATATGCCCAGTAACTATGTTCACAAGATGACTTGCTGTGTTCAACGGATCGATGCAAGTTTGCAACTTTTCCCTAATGACTTGCCTGTCATTTTCATCATATTTGACTCGTGATGCTAACTCCTCCTTGTGGGAGGTGATCTCCACTGATGAGGAATCCTTCAAATCTGCCACATCCTTCATCAATCTGCTGCAGATGTGCAAACTCATTGCCCATTTATGGACAGCTTTCTCATTCAGTGTTATTCAAAACCATTGGGTCCATGCCCATATCGCATAAAAGTGGTTACTAGTGATGTCTTCCACAAGCTTATCAAATGCCGAATCAGTGCTTGTGGAAGCATGGCTATAAACTTGCTTAGTTTTGAAGAGCATAAAGTTCTTCCTACAGTTGTCATGATAACGTGCTTCTGTTGCATGTAGATCACTGACTGCACCTTGCAATCTTACTTAAACCTGGTTTGCCCATGCATCTTTCCGTCTATTTCAGACTTCAAGTATTGAGTCTTTGAAGGATAACCAGTACCACGGCCTACTGTTTTACAAAGATAGGCAGGTCTCCACCTGGATGGGTTGCGTGGGTCAGATTTAAGATTGCATGTTTCTCCACAGAATATACAGTGCAATTTAAAATCAAACGAAGATAAATCTGAACGACATAATCGTTTTTGTGGTGGCTCACCTTTTAGCCCCACTCTACCCACCTGACGCTGTATGTGGGTTTTTTAAGTGTATGAGGAAACACAGCTTCTATGGCACACGATGGTGTAAGTTGAATCTTCATCCAGGTGGGATTGAAGACTTTCATATAGGTTGTCACCACACTGATGACTGGCAGCAATAATGCTCCTGATCCTCGGTGCTCCAGATGTAATCAACTTTTCTGACTGCTTACCACACTTAAAAAAACAATTCGACATCACCTTCAGCTACTTCTACTTCTGGATAGAATAATAGGATATTATAATGCTTATTTGGTCAAAATAAAAGCATGCATCCAAAGTCTAAGAAAATGTATTTATTCTTAAATCATACCTGCCTTCCTGCTAGCTTGTGTATAGACCAATGAACTTGTTCAAGTTTGTTTCGAAGACAAGATGACAACAATAACCAGACACAAAAATGGCTCATCCAACTCAAGTCTGACCATCTTACAACTATCACAGTCTTATATACTATCACAACACAACAAATTAGGGCTCAGGTTCTGCAGGCTTGTGCAAGCTGGACAACAACAAACCACATAAACACACATCAAAGGGTTCAAGTTTTGCAGGCTTGAGCAAGCCTGACATCAAACCACATGCTGCATGATTGATTCTAGCTCATCTGACATGTAAATTATTTTTAAGATCTGAAAAATTAGAAAAAAATTTGAAAAACAATCAGAAAAGTGATGAACTCTATCATCAGAGGCCATTGTCGGCCATCTTGAATTTCTCAAATTCCTCAAGGGTGACGGAGTGGCACCCGGTGGATTATCCATCTGGACCCTTCAAAGAATTCAAATACACAACAAACAATTATGCGTCCAAAAATTCCAGGTCCCTCACAAAAATCAGTGTTTGGCAACCGGACTAATAACAAGTCCAAATGAATCCAATATACAAAATGCAAGTTCCTTATTGAAACATTACAATGTCAGTGAGACATGCCAAAGTGAATTGCTATCATTTCTTTGTCTACATCTATTGGGTTTGTGCGACAGCACTGGATCATTAGTTCAGCCTACAGCTGATCAGTGCAGAGACATTCGAGATGAAATATGTTTCACTGAATGGGACATTTTATCTGCAGCAGGAGTGGACCTTCCACAATGCAGTAACTTCCCTAATAGCTCATGTCTGTCAAAAAAGCCTGGTGAGTCTTATCATAGCTGTTAGTACAAAGTGTTGATTCTGTAATATTTTTGTTTACATTAATTGATTAGATATCATTTGCTCAAAGAATTTTGTCTTTGATGAAGAATTCCAAATCTGTGCACCAAGCTGCCAGCATTGGAGTTTATACGAAGAAGTAACGACTAAAGTATTACAAATTATTATAGCAACATCTTATTCATTGGGTATTCTAATTATTCTGTCTATATTGATAGTGAGTATCAGAAAATACAAAGCAATGTAAGAACAATATTTAAGAGTGGTTGCCTCTTGTTATATAAGGTAGTCAATTCTTCTTAATCCATCATTATGAATTTAAAAGTACTGTCCACTTTGATCAGACATCTTGATACTAGTTATTATGCACACTGTGAAAGTAAACGAGTCATTGTACTCAAAAGCAGCCATGCAACACAAAATAGTTTAAATAATGACATGGTTGAGTTTAAATGATTTTTATAATATTGTTTTAAATAATTCAATGAGTATGCAGATTTATAAACATAACTCTTGGTAGAAATTGTGTTTATATAATTATAATGTCATGAGTCATATTTATCTGTATTAAAGTGATAGATAGGAGAAACATGAGTTGCAAAGAACTTTTTCGGCTAGAGATCCAAAAGCATAGAGTTTTTTTTTTATATATGATATATACATTTAATAGGTTTCAAATTCCGACTTTTTTCCTTATCTACATATGTATTGATTTTCTTATTATTGGTAAGTGCCATAATATTCATTTAATTAGCTCTTACACAATTTAAAATTGTATTGTTACTTTTCCCTGTTGAATATAATAATTTTACATACTAATCACATACGTTATATACATTGGATATTATCCCTAAGTATTCCTGCATCATGTAAGCATTCAACATTTTCCCCATATTGGACGCGAATGCTCAGTGCACGTGTGCATAGTTCTGGACACAATTACAATTTAGAAGTATGGCGGAATTATCTCTGAAATTTAACTGTTTTGTAAATATCCAATGTAGGACATGTCACACTCTCATGCTTGTATTTTCACTAGCCTTCAGCTCAAGAAAATATGCATGTTTGTGAAATTTCTTCCCATTATGTACGGTGACTCGTGCAATAAGTATTATATATTGTAAAGAAGCTTGAGATAAGTCACATGGTCATCAACTTAAATAATATGTATATTTTGCTAGATTTCATTGCTGCCATAGGCAGTAACAATTCAAACCTATTATGTAATGCGCCAAACTGGTTTAGAACCACTACATCTCCATTCTGCATAATCAGCGGTAGGTCATTATAGATTTGAGATACCAGCTAATAAGATATATGGCTGTTACATAGAATGATAGATACTGCCGTTTTGGTAATATATTGCTTTCTCTTTCTGTAGGAATGGTGTATGTATATTGTTTGCCGCAAACTGCATTGTGGATGTTGTTTCACTTAATTTACTTTTTTTGGAGTACTTGGTTTCCATTCAGTTTTGACAAGCACAAAGCTAAAGGAAACTTGAGAAAGCTTCATTTCTGTCTTACACTAGCTGGGATAGTTTTTCCATTGTATGGCATAGTCATCACAATAACTGAAAATGATTTTATAACACCATTTGTAAAAAATTCTACTGACCAGACTTCAAGTTTAGGATTAACTACAATAGGTAATCCTCCAAGATTGTGTGCACCAGGATCGCCTAGTAGTTTCTTTTTTGGAGTTGTCATCCCTATTGACGTGATTCTGGCTGCTGGAGGTACATTGATTATTCTAATAATATATCGCTTAAGTAAGGTAAGCAATGCAGTTGGTTCTGCTTTTGTTGGGTAAACAATGAACAGGACAAGTACAAACTAAGTTTAAATTTTTTTAAACCAGTGGTATCTATGTCTTATTGGAGGCATATCTGAATAATTCTCGCACATTTTATTTTAATTATATGCACTTCACAATAGTCATAGTTCAGTTATTAAGCTAACTATTCAATTTTATCTTGGGAATTTTTGTTTTAAACTTTACTTGCAATCTACAGAGGGAAGAAAATATATTTTTAATATAGTTTGTCAGAGAAAATTTACTGCCTTTTTTTTTTTTTTTTTACTTTTTTTGTCATATATTTTAGACGTAATAATCTGTTTTCTATTCTGCATTGTGTGATAGCTGTCATTTGCTTTCTCTTTAGTGATTCATATTTGTGGTCACAATTAGGCTTCTCTCCATATTGGCATGTCTCTAAGTCATCATACTCTGTTTTTTCACATGAGATTGTGTCATAAAGAAGTCATAGATAGCCAGCTAATGTTACTTATCTTAATTTGAATGTTTGAAGTTAGTTATTATTCCACTATGTAATTGGACATTAAGTATCAGACTAAATACAGATAGTTCAAGTTGCTATAGCTAGATATAAATGTAGTCAAGAAGAATAGTAAGGCATGCTACTAAATCACTAACTCTTTTAAAGTTTCAATTTATGAACTTAGATTTAGGCATATATATATATGCATTGGATATTTTCCTTGAGTAATTTTGCATCACACAGTATTCAATATTTTCCCATACTAAACTCTGCATTAGTGACTGCTCCAACTTTCCCTGTGTAGTTCTGGACTACTGTATTTTTAGATGTGTGGCAAAGTTAACTTTGTTTTGAAGCACAACCGTTTTCCTGTCTTGGAAAAATATCCAATGTACAATAAACAAAATTCATTACACTCGTCTTATTATAGGGATGACCTTTCATTCTCTTGCTTGTATTTTCACTTGCCTTTGGTTCGTGAAATACTTACATATGATATTGAAATATCTCCCCATATTGTACGCTGACTTGTGCAAAGGATAATATAAACAATATATATTTGTCTTTTACACAGAATAAAAAGTTATCTGGAGCTGTTGAAGTCAAACTGATGATTGTTCTTATTCACTTCTTGATACTTAATATTGTTACAATAGTTACGTTTTCTTTGTCACTCAGAAATACTGAGGCTTTGAATAACTCCATTAGGATTTACTTTGAATGTGAAAGTCAAGGGCACAACCCCTTAAAGCCATGCCCTAAAGACTATCAAAACTATAGTAGTCCAATCTTTGCTGCCGTAACCAATATTTTGGTGGCATTTGCAACGGTCTTTGTCTTAGTGTATGCTATAAACTTTCGAGAATTAAAAAATTTTTGTATGAAACAAGTTCATCATAAATGATCATTATTATTTGCAATTGTTTTATTCTTTATTTGTACTTTCAAACCAAATTAATCATTTAAAGTATTTTCTAATATCATAATTGTTGATTATTATTAGTATACCACCACAGTCAGATGAATGAAGTAACAGGGGAAAATGTGGATTATAACTCTTTTTACATGTATTTACTGAAATATGTAATACATTTATACTTTTCTAAGTCCTATACAGTACCCATCATCAGATTGAATACGACTTAAGAAATAGTCATGTTAACATGATGTGGTGAATTTATAGAAATGCACCTGTCATAGTCCTCCTGACACTTATCACTACAATAATGAAAAAATAGAAATTTTTTACGACTTTCAAGTGCTTATGTAGCATTCATAAGTAAACCAAAATTACTGGCTTATATATTATCAAGATATTTGTCTTTGCAAAATTTATGCATTGTCAGCAAGATAATATTGTAATTCTAACTTAGCTAGTTACTTATCTAGTGGAACATGGAAAGAAAAAAAACTAACACAAAATCATAGTATTGTATGAAAAAAACAAAAACAAAAAACAACAGCCAGAGACTCCAACTCCATGGATTTTCCCGTAATAACAATGAAAGTTGAAAAATCATTATGCAATATAGATTCCCAGTTCAACTACACAATTATCTCGCATCAATTTTTTTGTTTTGTGTTGAGGAGTAGCTAAGTGCTAGTGCTGACGTTTACTCAGCTTATAGCAAAACAGTTGTCTATTAATCTTAGCAGTCACATGTGTGTGTGCTCGTATTCATTCTTTATTATGGGAAAATACATAAAATTTTGAGCTCAAATGCTAATTTTAGACCAAAGGTTATCACATGATGAGGCAGACAGGCGATCGTCTTTATATAAAACTACACCCACTAGGACTTGGTACTTTTCATTTCCCTAGTTGTCATCAAACGTAAATGAGTTAAACTAATTTATGCCTCACCCAGTATGACAATAGCACTGCTAGGTCCCTATAAACAGCTGGGGTTGGAATCTCTTGATAACAGTCTGTACATTGTTAATACCTAAGTTGAGTCAAACTATGTTCGCTAGGTATAATGAAAACTGATTCGCTGTAAGTAGCTATAGGCGTGGATATAAAAATTAATGATCGCGGTAGAATTAAATTTGGCGCCTTTTTCCATTTAGACGAACATCACGTGCCTCACAAAATAACTACGTAACAGTACGATCATCCAATAAGATTGACTCATGAGGCCAGGTGACGTCGTGTCAATTATTGATTTTGACCAGAAGCAAACCGTCCCGTCTCGTTCAGGTATCAGTATCAAGATGGCGGAGGATAGTGTTGTGGTGACGCTGGTAAATCAAGTATCGGAAGACCTAAACGTGGCGCACACGATAGCAGGCGGGGAAGCCTTGGTTCTGAAAGATGAATTGCTTGACCATGGAGAAAGCGCGAGCGAAGGCGACGTGGAAATCGAGCAGGTATTGGCGGACGACAATTCTTCTGTGCACGCCAGCGAGGATGGCGGTAACGGTTCCATGTCAAACATCACCTTTGACGTGAGGAAGAGAACGCTCATCATGCTCTGGCAGCGCTCCATTTTAGAAGATTTCTACAAGGCTGGTATGACAAGTGCGTCTATGCAGTTACACAGCATGCATTTGGCGGCTGCGGAGAAGACTGGGCTGGACAGTACTGTGATCAAGGTTAGCATAAGTACGAAGACGTAGCTGTGCAGAAATTCAGCAGGTGTGTATGCTAGATCGGTGTTTACTGTGACCTTCTGAATGCTGGATATAGATAAATAGTTTCCTCTTAACAATTTATTGAGCTAGGCTATAGTTGTCTGTAACTATCCAGTTTGCATAAAGCCTGGCTTGCTTATTGTGTACAAGCACACACACCATAATCTAATCAAGGATGAAGTTAATAGTATTTTTTCTCAAGTTGAGTTGATAAGTGTTTCTCTGTGACGGAGGAGATGAAAAATTGACCACTCAATAAGCTGGGCAAGATACACTTTTGTCCATTAGAATTGCATCAGCGAGTCCTCATTTGCTGTAGCTTTGCAAGTATGTTAATCTCATGGATTCATTCACCTATTCTTGTTAATTACTGGAGTGAAGTCCATGATAAGGATGACTGTTCACACACTAGGGAATGTCACATTGTGTTTTGTAATCAAGTATGTCCTTTTTTCCTTTTTTTTTTGCCCATGATTTAAGTCCATGAAGATAATCTCTTCAGAGAAAGACCGTGCACAGGCTGTGTTGGTTGCTTCTGTGTTTACTTCTGTTGAATTTAATGGTGGTTGTTTGTAAATGACACAGCAATGGCCAGCGAGAGTACAGCTAATGGAACTGAAGTTCAATCACTGGGTGGGTTCATAATCGATGACTACCTGCTTATCACATCCTCCCACGATGTCACTAACGGCGGACATTGTTTGGGTGTGTGTGCATGACCATGTATCTTTAGTGACACGTCACCTTCAATAATAATGTATTCTCTCCATTGGTGTATGTATTTGGTTGGGATTTAGTTCTGAGAAAGATATCAAAGGTGTCTGTTACCTTACAAAGTGTTAGTGATTGTAACTGGCGTTGTTTTTGTTTTTTGCTGCTGTCACTCACAAAACATTGAGTGCCAGGTTGGAAGGGAAATTATAATGTATTATAAAGGGCTATGAGAATGGCTGAGTGTCAACTTAAAGATAGTAGTTGTATAGACATGTTTTTCTTGCACTCACTGAGACATAACAAGGTGTGTGTTTTTTTTTGTTTGTTTGTTTTTTGCTTGATTTAGATTCAATTTATCTCAATAGTAGTGTAGGACTACCCACTGGGTGGTAATCAGTTCCCTCTTCTATGTATTTTTTTTTTTACAAGTCATTCATCAGTCATTGCCAGGTGGATTGTTCTTCTTCTCTGCCTAGCTAGTAGTAGTAAGTTCCTGTAAGAGATGGACCACTGCCTGTTATTTGTGAGCGTGTGCTGGTGAGCCAAGATTAGTGCTCGAGCAAGTCATAAGACCTCATGGTCTAATTTCTTCCTTGTTGAAACTGAATTCTCGTTATAACCTCTATTACAGTGCTTGATAATCCCTTTCACCCTCCCCTATGTTTTCCTTTGTCTTACTGCTGAATCCCACACACACCCTCCCCCCCTTTTTTTTTTCTTTTTTCTCCTTTCTGCCTTGCATCCTTCTTTTTAAGATTGATGTTTAAGCTATGATACAGTTTAGGTATTACATTTCTAAAGGAAGCTAAGCTGTACAGTAAAGTCGTGAATATCAGATTGATAGGTGTGTATATCACCTGTCTCATTCCCGCTGCATACCTGCATAAGTACCTATGGGATATCAGTTGATCTTTTACTGCCACAAAATGTCCTGATTGCCTTACTTCTTTTTAGGAGTGAATCTATTGATGTGTGTATGTTTTTCTTTTTTAATGTTTTTTCTTTTTTTTTCTTTTTTTTTTTTTTCTTTTTTTTTTTTTCTTTTTTTTTTTTGCTGTTGACAAGTGATATATGTCACAAAGATGATAGCATAGTACAACTTGTGTGAACAGAAGTAACATTATATTAGTAATATATTTTACCCATATAAAAATGTGAGCCTCCCTTACCATATACATGAAGCCCTAATAATAATGTTATTATTGTTGTTTCTGTTAAAATATTTTACCAAATTTGCTGGCATTCACACTTTATGGACTGATGCATCACTAGGATTTTCAAGCCTGCCTTCAACTGTGATGATCCTTTACCAAATGCAACCCCTCACTAATCTAAGAATTAAGCAGACTATAAAGAGACTGAAAGCACTGTCAGTGGATGACAGACTTTGTTGTTGCTTAAATTTAATATATGTATATATATATTTATTCCCTCCTTATGTCTGTATGGCCTCCTGTTTATTGATTTGATGGAATAACAAGGAATTGAAAATGTAAAGTTAATGTAATGTGGCCGGAGAATTTACACAACATGACAACTTTTGTAATGGACTAAAGTACTTCTTGTGAATTCATTGGAGCCCAATATAGCATTGGTTAGTGGCCATTAAGAAATGCCTGTGTTTAGAATTGCAGGGGATGAATTATGGGTTATTGGATATCATTGGAGTAGCATCACTTATGAAATTAAGGTTCCTAATAGCAAGTAAATGCCAATGACAGATTTCTTTACTGAACATTTGCATGCCTCTGTTTCCTCTACGTACAGAGAAGTACGTTTAAATTTTGCGTTGTTTACCAGGCAATAAGCGATGGTTACAGAATTGCAGTGACACATGAGGAAACCCTTGTGGTTTCAATCTTAAAACAGGAATGAACTTAGTGTGCGTAATACAAGATTACATCTTATGTCTCTGATGAGGTTACATAACAGCTGCAACAATTGTCTGTATTATGTACTGCCATTGAGTGTTTTTGTGCCTTTTGCTGTTCTTGGTTTTCCAGTTAATGGTCTCATACACACATATGTATGTGTAGGATCCTTAGATATCAGGCACTGTTAGAGTTTAATTAATTTATTATCATTGTAATTATTATGTTTGTTAAGCAACTTTGTCACCTTGCGATAGATTGTGTGTGTGTGTGCGTGCGCGTGTTGGCATAGTCATGTAACCTGGTGGGGTAGTAGAGTATGAACAATGGTGGGTGGACTGGAGGTTGTGTTGGTGTCCTTTTATTAACCCTCTGAACACATGTCTCCCCACACTCTGCAAGATGGTGTATCTCATTGTAGTTCTCATGTTCACATGTTCTCTTGTGTGTTCGTGTGTGTGCGTGTGTTGTGTCAACCATTTGCTATGAGGAAAGGCCTGTCTTGCAAGTTCCTAGCCTGACTCCAGGAACTTTGCTTGCACGGCTCACAGTCCTGCTTAGTGCACAGGTATCCTAGCTCTGCCAGGTGCGCATGATCGCGTAGCGGCAGCAAGAGAATTTATAATCTGCATCATACTTATAGCTGTACCCACTCATCTGCAACTTGTATAGGCTTCACCCACTCATATCCATCTTGTATAGGCTCCAAGTGTCCCCCAACTTTCTAGGACAGTCTTTGATTTATTGATTTTGTCCTTGGTTCCTGGGGTACCTTCTTTTTTTCTTCTCTCTCTGCCATACTCACGAACTTTGGGCTGTAGCATTTCTAATTAGAGGTGTGGCTTATCTTAAGTCATGGTAATTAAATAGTTGTGGTGCTGCAGTTTACGAGTGGTGTTCTTCGACGCAAAATGGTATTTATATCGATCATTAATTGAAAATCAAGTGACAAGCTCAGGAAGAGAGTAACCATTATCTACAATGAACAATAAATACTTTTATATAATGCCCTGAATTCTGGAGTTGCTCACCTCTAGTGTTCTCTTTGTGTTAACATCCTCCCTGACTAGGCCTGAAAATGTTTACCCAATGTTGTCCTAATCATTATACTTCCACAGCTTGTACAATTACTGGTAGGCCACAAGTATGAATATACTTGACAATTGTTTTTAATAGTGATTGGTGTATTAGTTAGAGTGCAATGCGTGTGTTTATGTGTTTTGTGATGTGTGTCCTCCAGTCTTGGCTTGGTTAACATTGCTGAGTAATCTTGTTGACAGCATTGCGATCACAAACTATGTCTGGTCAACACAAACGGTGTGGCTATATCCTGTGGTCAATTGTAGTGATCTTGTGGTCCATGGCAGTATCAACTGACTCCATGGGGGGAATGTTTAGATAGTTTTAGATTCAGTGTGTGTAGTGGTATTCAGTGCCCCTCCCTCCCATGTGGGTTTCTTATGTTTCACCACTATTTATGCTGCAAGAACTGACCCAGTATATACACACAGTAACTGTGTGAGAGATGGAGAAGAATGAAAACTCATGGGCTTGCGATGTTAGATATCACCACGAGTCTCGTGTACAATGTGAGTACTGCAAAGTGCATTGGCAGGCAATCATTTCACAAGTGGTGTGCAATTGCTTGTGTTAGCTCAATGCTGTTTTTAAGCATTTAATGTTGATGTGATCACTTGTGTGCATTATTTAGAACTGGATTCGCAACAGACGGCGTCCAGCTGCAATGAAATCTGCAGAGCGGCTGCAGGAGCGCATCAACCAAGGAGACGTGGCACTGCCTCAGCAGTCTGCCTTCTCTCATGTGCACACGCAACCATCACTGGTCACTTCCGTCAACGTCAATCAAGTCCCTCGCCCAGTCGTGACGACCGCTACACTCTACTATCCTGTCAACTCCACCAGTCTCATCTCCCCGCAGGCTCTGGTCGCTCAGGTCAGTCATCCATCGTCGGCTATTCAAGTGCCTGAGGCTAAGAGAAGCTGTCTAGACCAAAGTGAGTGATAGGCTAGATATACACCAAACAGGGCACTTATGTCATTGATTTATTTGTATTGATTTGAGTAGGTACGGTTGTAAGATTTGCGGGCTTCCTTTTATTCTCGTGTTTGACAATAAAGAAGAGCTAGGCTGGACTGAGCATCGTGTGTTTAATTAGCTTCCCAGTGTGCCGATCCATTGTTGTGCTCAAGGTGCCGTCGAGCAATACAGTCAGTTGTCTTTATTGAAGATACGCAGTAGTGAGCCTAGATCAGTGAAATTGGCAGGCATATTGACTATGCACTAGTATTACTTGCTCCCTGTACATAAAATAAGTATTGAAATTGTCCTAATTAGTGAGTGTCCATACCTGAATGAACAAGTGCTGATAGAGAAGGTAGTCCAGTGTGTTTATGTGGTGAGAATATGTTGCTCATTTCGTCAAACAGTAAAGAACTGTGTAAGCATTTTATCTTAGACTATGTCACTCACTTGGTCAGTTTGGTGTGCACTAGTAAAGAACTCTGCAAGCATTTTATCTGCTTTAATGAAACTGATAATGTGTACAGAGTCCCTTCACAATAATTTCTAACCTTGTCTCCCCAATAAAGTAATGTAATAAAAGTTGGTAATTGTTTAGGGCTTGGTGTTAATCTGAGGCCGGAGCAAGCAATTCCAGTAGGTCATTATCAGCAGATTTTTTACCGATGTCAGTAAGCAATCCCAGGACAACATTATCAGCCGATATTTATTGATACTAATTGTATTCACTACCCTGTGTTTGGCTATGGCCAATAGCTCCCAGGCTTAGTGAGCCATAGCACCTTTGAAACCCTGTGACATAATTGTCATGGGATTTCTTTTTTTCTGCCATTGAGTCATACAGGATGTTTTTTTATCTCTCCCCCCCCCCCCCACCTCCCCCTTTTTTATTTATTTTATTTTATTTATTTTTCAGTCTCCGCATCTTCACATGTATCTCCTTCCTTCATTCACACCTCGCAACCTATCTCCAGTCCCACTACTCACCAGCCTCACACCCAGACATCCACTCCGTCAACCCCTCATTTATCCTCCGTCCGTGCTCTCCTGGTGAAAGTACGAGTATTTGAGAGTGGCGAGACAGACTTCTACGAGGTGGAAGTACCAGGTCCCTCCTATGACAGTCTCCTTCGATCGTGTGCAGAAGAATTGGAAGTCGACATTTCGCAGATAATGAAAATACGTAAGCTGCCCAATGTGTTGATTCGCAGAGACCGAGATGTGCTCCGCCTCCACGAAGGACAGGAGTTAGAGGTGGTGTTGAAGGAGTCTTTAGGAAGCAGCATAGTGGTCAACCCCATGACTGCTCCCGTCACAGGTTCTACAATTTACGGTATGGCTGCGCCTTCTAATTCTATCCTCAACATTCACTTGCCGGATCCGTCCTCCCTTGCTTCCGTCCCTACCAACAGTCTGGGTCTACACCCCACAACTCATATGAATGGCTTACCTTGAGAGACTAGTGTTCATACTAACAGGCAGGGGGCAATTATTTCGTATGCCCTTAACTGGACTTGACGTACTACTAAAATTCTGACAGGTTTATTTTGTTTTCATTCAATTCTTACCATTTTGCATTATTTTTTTTCAATTGTCATAAATCAGTTCTGGTAAAAAAGATATTAAAGTGCAAAGTTAGTTATAATGAAACTAGCTGTAATGCAAAATTTTAAAATGAATATTGATTAACTAAAGAACTCTACAAACAAAAGTAGATGGGTGACATGTATAATTGTGCAGAATATAGAATTGCCATTATGTATTGACCTGAAATGAAAATTAATTTGATGAAGTTCAAACCGACGAAGATTTGGAGTTGCCACAGATAAGGATATCTAGTCGATTGGCATAAAATACAGGATTTACGATCGTACAGCGATACTGTTGGGAAACTTGGCCTTAAGTACAGCAGATGTGTTGGATGAAGACGTGATAAACTGCAGCGCACTTGCTCTGTTGTCAAATTTGAGAAATGACACCAGTCCGAACAGTAACGACACACCGTCCAGGAAAGACTCGATGAATACGAAAGGGAGTAGAAGAAAGACGAGCAGCACCTCAAGTGGCCTCGTAATTATAGTAGACGGCATTATTTCGTCGACGCAGTAAAAGCTTTATCTTCAGAGGATAGAAGCAGGAACCGCAGCTTGCCCGGACAAAGTTTATATAGGAACCCAGCACGTGTCCAATTTGCTGGCAACGCGTGGTTACTAGCTGATGGATGTTTAGGAATGAATTTATTATTGCGCGGTCATGATGCGCACGTGCTTAATTGCCTGACTTGAGAGATGATGAGCAGACTCAGAAAAATTAAAGTATATTTTAAAATACATTACATTCAGAAATGAAAAATACGTGAAGAATATAATTTTAAAAATTGGAGACATTTTTCATTGCTCTGTCTTCAAAATATCTGTGTCTTTTCTTGGGTTCTGAAATCTTTGAAAAGAACTTACTCAGTTTTGCACAACCTGCACCTTCACTTTCATCATCATCATCCTCCCTGAAATACAAAATAACAACAACAAAGAAACAAATTATGGGGGGCTGGATCACCCCTTCCTACACCACCGCTACATACCACCAAGGGAGGGAGAAAAGGTCGACAGGTGGTTGTGGTGGAAGTTAACAATCATTATCATCACAATTTATTTGTTTGTAACTGGTCTGGCTAGGGCAAGGAGGCACCATCAACTACTTCAAGAAATAATTTGCCCAATTTACTTACTGTGGGCATGTTTAAGTCTTGCATATATTATGTGAATGCATGATATTGAAAAACCAAGTATTCTCTGATTCTATTAGACTTTTTTTTTCTTTCCTGAAATGTTGTACCAATAAAAACATAGAACCTATAGTAGATGTTTGTAGTCCAATAACAATTTCAATATGTATGCCACTTGAAAATAATTATTATTGTGATAAACTTCATATTCTCCCACCCACCTCAACCTCACTTCCACCCCTCACTTCCACCCCTCACTTCCACCCATCAGACTATTACTCACCATTGCACTTCAACTGCCTTGGAGTCCAGTAAATTTCTGCAGGTGGACCAACCAAACCTGACTATGGATGGATAGCCAAACACAACATCCAGACTCTGACTCATCCAAGCCTTAGTGTTGGGATCTGCACAGAATATTAACACAGCATTATACAACATAACACATTGTAATGTGCCGAGTTAAATATGCATATAATATATACATACATGCAAGTATATACCAATATACACATATACACAGATTTATGTACATGTTTACACATACACATGTACATACATACACTAGTGATGTGCTTCAGCACACACATGGTGATAGAGCTGGTCTGACTAAAATTTTGAATGCTAGCTGCTAATAATTTCTGTTAGTTAAATATTTTTGTTTAGTGTATTGCTATTCTATAGCAGCACACAACACTATTATACATACTTGTTCATCACTGGATATACCAGCACAAGACCTGCATTGTATTCTCTTCGTGACTTGATTATTGGATAAAGGATTTTAAAGGGGTAAGCAATCAAATTTCCAAAGATGATACGGGTAAAGATCGATAAACTAATGCTTGTCGTTTGAACTCGTTGCCTTTCAAAAGTATGTTCTGTTCAAAATGCTCTATTGTACCTGAGCTCTAGTAGATATAGATTACGTTGTATTTTCTTAGTGACTATTGGACATTGGATTTTCAAGTAAGAACAAATCTGTTACTTAAGGCGTATAGCTATGACGATCAGTGCATTGACGAAGTTAACTTATTGCTGCCGCAAACAAAATAAAAAATAAAATAAAATAAAAACTTAGGAAAACCTAACTGTGAACATCTCTCCCATTCTGTCTTTTCTCCTGAACTTCTTGCTCCCACGCTAATGTTTACGTTTTTAAATAGCCTCCGGGGGTGGACACGCATTAACCTCTTTGAACTTTGTCATATATATAATATATGTGACAGGCTCTGAAAAATCCAGGAATTTGCTTTAAAAATTGAAAATCCTGATACTTACTGAAAATTACTCAACTTGAACTATACAACATAGTGTACAAAGGATTTTAACTGTGGACATTAAAAATGTGAGTTTAAAAAAAATGGCGCGGGTTTCTGGTGTGCCACTTACTAAGAAGTATAGGCATTTCAAAAGTACGGTAAGAATCACTTGAATAATTGAGTAATTTACCAAGGGTTCAGTTATTCATAGGAACAAACTTTTTGGGTAACCTGAAAACTTCCCTATTGTTCACACGGGGTTCCCACACTTTATGTATTGCTAATTTCCGTATTCGTGGAGAAGGTTAAAAAATGACTTTTCTTTCAATGGCGTGCTTGATGTGATACAAACATTTTTAAGCTTTGAAATTTGGCAAAATGATAGAACAATAACTTGTACTCAATAATAAGTGAAAAATTCAGAAAATTTGACCATAGTCAGTATTTTTACTGTTTTCTAGCTTTGACACTTTTGCTAAAATTCCTGGTTTTTGCAGAGCCTGTCACACACACATATATATACTAGTGATGTGCTTGAGCACAAATGGTGAGCGAGCCTAAATCTACACTATGGTTAAACGTTTGATTCTAACTTCTAACACTCAAGATACTAAAAATAAAGTCAAGTTTTTAAATTACGCATATACAGTAAAGGGGATTCATTGCCGTAGTAACCACTCCCCGCAACTCTCTGAATTTTCTTTGCGATATTATTTGTAATGCACAATATTTTCACACAACTGAACATACCTACGCAAGATTACCTTCATGAGTAGTCTAGTGGCCAATGAATTTTGAAGTCAATACTGTTGCGTAGGGCTTATAACCAGGACAAATAGAGTATTAACTTACCACAGCCACTACTTCGAATAGTAATGGAACTCAGGTAAGTTTTTTTTTGTTTAACTGCACCCGTAAAAAAATTCAATGCGGTAAACAATTCAATTTCTAGGGTGATACGGCTAATGATCGATAAATCAGAAGAATCTGTTTAGTGAAATTTGGAACGGGGTCGAAAACAGAGCTAACACAAAAATACAGGAGGGTCAAAGTACAAAATGACATACATACGTCCACACATATCATAATAATATCCCCGATTTCAATTGTGTTACCCAGCTGAGATTGTCTCGCTTGCTCCGCTCGCTCGCCAATTACCAAAATCTCAATTGAGACTCGTTAGTGAGAGTCTCGCTTCGCTCGCACAATACATGCACACATACATACATACACACATACATCTATACTTACATGCATGCACACATACATACATACAAACATATACACATACATGACTTGAAAGCACATACATAAGAAATGGCGTGCACTCAAAGTAATGTTCACTCGAGGCTCTAATGGTGTGTACAGGAGGCAGTGTGTAGAGGAGGCAGTGTGTAGAGGAGGCAGTGTGTAGAGGGGGCAGTGTGTAGAGGGGGCAGTATGTAGAGGAGGCAGTGTGTAGAGGAGGCAGTGTGTAGAGGGGGGCAGTGTGTAGAGGAGGCAGTGTGTAGAGGAGGCAGTGTGTAGAGGAGGCAGTGTGTAGAGGGGGCAGTGTGTAG
>WLWD01003975.1_pt1 | contig 34927 bp, 19 predicted proteins | sample 6712731 | NCBI WGS metagenome assembly WLWD01 (sample SAMN12718690, study PRJNA576275) | sponge metagenome | isolation source: marine sponge | host: Mycale hentscheli | place: New Zealand: South Island, Marlborough, Capsize Point | collected 2014-11-01 | reverse complement strand
GATGATTTACATATTATTTAGTAAGGTAATATAAATGGAATACAATAATTAACCATCTAACTATTTTTAATATAACTTATATTATTTCTTTCAATAAACTCACTGCCTCAATGCTTGATTTTTCTGTGGTACTTGCTATTTTAGAAGACATGAATTGAATATACACAGGTATAGCCGTTTCTGTTTCGCTGGCCATTGGAAGGTATCTAAAAAATATGAGTTCTATGAGATTAAAAACTGATTTTATACTAGTGTAGAAGCTTCATTTTATTGCGAACATTGTCAAGTAATTGGTGTATTACTTAATTATGGTATAATTGAAAAAATTAACAAGTGAGGCACAATGAGGGGTGTATGCCCTAGTCACAAATCTGGTATGCATGCATATATCTTGAGGTGATGTTATTTCTGTATTAAATTGGCACAAAATGGTCATTTATGACATAAGAGACCAAGCACATTTTTACTTCTTTGTATATCAAACGTTCCAGTTAGTTTTCATTTGGTTTTATAAGATGGGTTTCAGTCTGGGAAAATAGTATTCAAGCAAGGTGAATGAGAATAATTATATTAGACCTTCAGTGCACTCCAAGAAGTTGACTGGAATTCAATTTTACATTATCCATAAAAGTAACTATGTACAGTAATATTAATACAATAGAAAGAAACAAGTCTGTCAATTGCTATAAAAATGTTGGAGACAAAATCCCGTAAAATGCATGTATAGTATGAAATAGTAGTGAACATTCTTGAATTTAGTCAGCTCTTATGACTTGAACTGTAACTATGAGTGAGTTTCACACTAAACAAGATGGACATACTGTAATAATACATACCTGTCTCCCATGATAGCATTTAATAAAGTACTCTTTCCAACATTACTTTCACCATAAAAACTTATTATAACTTGACTGTGGTCATGTTGGAATTTTGTTTCTTCATATTGAGCTTTGTCAACTATGTGCATTCCATATATTTCCATAAATATATCCAGTTTCTTTAATACGATCTATTTTTAATATAACAAAAATCTAAATTATTTTACTAAACAATGTTTGTCATCCAATAACAAATTAAATAATGTTCAAAGTATTGTATTTGATTTTTATGGAAATAAAGCATAGAATTTATATAGTTCTTGAACAATTATGAAATTCATTCATAACTGCTTTGTATAATCTTCAGGTATAAATTTTACAATGATTGGCAGAATTTTGCAGTACAATAATTTATAATATTATTTTTTGATGATGGTTAAGCATAATAATTATAGTTAAACATACTCCATTTTTTTTTAATCATAAATCCATTGTATTATTTCTGCTTGGTGGAATTCATTCTCATTTAAAGGGCTTGCACTAACATTCTTATACTAATTTGACCATGTAATTTCAATAACTGATTATTTTACAAAGTTATTGTAAACAGAGTAGTGGCGGAAGATTAAGCACACATAAACAACTTTGGCACTAATATTGGTGAGTGAGATATTGTAAGGTATAACTCTGGTGTAACCAAGTTTAGATTAGGATAGCTATACACATGAAATTGACAACACAGCACAAATGGATCATTTACACTGCACCAACCGCTTTAACTTCACTCACGTAAAAATACATTGAGGCGCTCTTCAATCTAAATTTAGATTTTTGAACAAGCTGTGAATATCTTTCAGTAACTGACAAAAAAAATTTTTTTATCACACACAATAGACAAGTTTAATTCCACTAAGACAACTAAATGAGTGAATATGTATTGTAATATTTAAATATTATTTTAATATCGTGTTGTTACGCATAGGGCTGATACAACTACTTTAAATGACCCCATTGTATATAACCAAAATAAGTCAATTTATAGGTAGCAACAACAACATAAACATTACACAATATCTTCAAAGGTAAATAAAATTAACATATGACATTACCGTATTGTATAAAATACCTTTATAATAGTAGAAAATTGCTGGCTCTTATCTTTTCTTAGATCGCTCAAATCTATTTTGTCTAGGAGAAATAAAGCAAATATTAGGTACAAATTCACTGCAATGATAATAAAAACTATTATCATGGTTTTATCTAGTAGAGAGTGGAGTGGGGGGACCTTCTCCCCCTTCTCAGCTAGCCTCCTTAAATGTCACAGTTTCTTTCTTTGATAGCATGCTGTGTGCAGTATACCTACAGGTTAAATCCAAATTGACAGTATTTAACTCATTATAATTATTTATGCTAATTACTCTCACAAATTTATAGAGAATATATCAGTTTTGGCTTGAGATTTAGTATTATAGAGACAATAGACTTGGGAAAAACTCACCAACTAATTTTTCTAGATAAAACTCTGTACGTCTTCAATTATTTTATAATACTTATTATGAGTGTGATATGGTGAAATATTTCACGCTATTTGTTTTGACAGTTAAAGGCAATTAAAAATAAAGCCTATGAGTGAAATAGCTAGCTGACAAGTGTGTGAAATAGTTATATATATTCACTGCAGTACATACTTTGTACTAGTGTTGGTAGCTCCGGGTGTCAAGTTGGCTCTAGGGACTCTCAACAACCTCAGCTAATATTATAGAAATAGGTACTAGTGAAATACAGAAAACTACAACAGTGTCGGATCCAGTGGGATTGACTTGGTTGTTTAGTTTAAAACCATTGATATTTAGCAAGTTTCATTTTTTGCTAGCATTTACACACAGACAGTTACTATCCTATATCAAAGCTAGACAGTTGCTACTTGCTACGACGATACAAAGAAAGAATCAAACAACAGAACGAAGGGAACACCTCTAGGTTAAACAGATCAGCTCCGCAGTATATAACTCGATTCTAGCCTCCTTACAGGCGTGAAGCGCGACAATTGCAACAGAGCAGTACAAGAGGCCACTCTCTTGCTGCAATTTCAGCTCACGTGATTATAACGTGCGGTAAAGGGGCGTTACCGGTAGCGCAATAGCACAACCATCGTACGTACGGCTAAAATCTACTAGCTTTTTCTTGAATACTAAGTCGAAACAAAAATTTATAGCACATTAAAGGGACTTACTTTGCAAATTTCTCTATCTCTACATCGTTTCAGAGCCCGGAAGTCCGTCGTAAAACCAGAGAAAGCTCCCTAATCCCCACCCTGCTCCCTTAAGCTGATGTTTTAGCAGCTGCTCTGACCTGGTTGGGTAGAATTCAGTACAGGAGGGTATATATAAAAACTGGAAAACGTTAAACTAGGCTATTTCCTACAACTACTAGAGTATTAAAATATAATTTGTTTTTCTCTCCGTGCTTGCTCTTTTTCTCTTCTTCCTGTAAAATACTTTCAATTCTTACGCAACTTGTTCATTTCCTCCTATGTTTCTAGTTCTCTCTTCTTCTTTCACTAAAGGACTAAAAATATGCTCGAAAACGTACTGGGAGAATAATAACGAGGACGGAGTCCTTGCTTTTCTTCCCATAAATGGCTAGAACTAACATAGATGCATTAATTGCACTTCCATTAATTTGTGTTTATGATAACTATCCATATTCTGCAACGATCAGTATTGGCAGAACTGTCTGAGGAGTTTTGCCACCATAAATATCAGAAATTGCCCGCGTGCTGCTAATGTGAGGTGAGTCAAAATAATCTTTGAAGCTTGATGGTAGTAAATATGTTCTCTATTATTATTATATTATATGTTACCCGTTGCCAGGGAAGGGTTCGGGGTTCAGTTGAAGAAGCAATTGATATATAGCTACAACCCACATTTAGCTTGTGGAATATCGTCAGCTGTTCAATTGATACAAACCTACAATGGAATTCTCAGCTATCTACCTATTTTTTTCTCTAATATCATTCATACTTTGTATGTGGACAGATTTCAGGCTACCACGTAAACAGTTGCTGCTCTAACGATTTTCTTCATAATTGAAGCCCATCTCCTCTATCTTAAATATCTACGAAAGTTGTGAAGCCCTAGAGATTATTGAAACTCAATCTCGCCCTCTTAGAAATAATTTACTGATAGTTATAAAATGGTTGTTTGAAGCAGTGTATATCATCCAAATTCCACATATAGCTATAATATCAGTGTTCCTTATTACATGCTAATCATGATACATTTAAATTCAATGTTCCCTTAGGGGTGTGCTATTGGGTAACAGGATAAAACAACAATAATTTACGTGAATTTAATTAATAATCATTGAATATCCTCTACATTAAAAAATTAAGTGAATACGTTTATAGTACCAATGAATCTCGTCATTTTTTGTTAACCAGACAGTTGGTATGTTTGTGGGAGGAGAAGACAAGATATATTCATATGACTGGGATGTAGGAGTATATGTGCAGACACAATCACACTCTACATGTATACAACAAAGACCATAGTTTCTCTAAGAACTAATAATTCTAACAGTTGCATTCTTATAGCCTCATATACTTTATGATGTCACTTATAAAGATGTGACTCATCACAATTGGACATAATTGTTAGTCTAACTAGCCAAGTCATCGTGCATAAGTCTCCCACTAAGTTGAGAAACTAAAAAAAAAGAGATTTGTATAAAATGAAGCCATCATAATTATGACACAAGTTTCTAGGTAGATAAGATAGCTGTAGTAATAGTAGTAGTAGTAGTAGTAGTGGTAGTAGTAGTAGTAATATTAGTAGTAGAAGTGTGTGTGTGTGTGTGTGTACAATACAAACCTGAAAATACATTTTTTTAAATATTGCCAGTCATATGTCCTGCTAATCTTTGTGGTATCACAAACTTTGCTTATATAAATGTCCTATCTTTAGCTAATAACTTGAAGTCTAAGAAAGATTACCTTTGTGTGGTAGAATTTTTTTTAATTTCTCTGATACTTTAGCGGCTCCAGAGGATACTGCATGGGCTCCAAAGGCCAGTTTGGAAAACTCCTCAGGATTAACCTTTTGCCGATTGGCTTCCCAAGTTTTCATGATTTTTCTAAATTCTTGTATTATACGGTCATAGTCCAAGAGAGTCTCGGCCATTTTGCTTAACTCCTGATATATATGCGATCTTAGCCTCTGTGAAAGGTGAGCAGAAGGTGGGCACTATAAATTAACTCCTTATTTTCAAGTTAAGTACTCCTTCACAAGATTTGTAGCCAGAATTAGACAGGAACTGACTTGGCGGACTAGGCGAACGCAATGAGGTGACTCATTGCCGCTAGGCCGTCGTAACGGCGAGTTTCACCCCCCCCCCCCCCCCCCCCCCAACTGCCCCTACCCCCAACTCCCCCTACCCCCACTTGCGGCTAAGGGGGAGTAAGTTAGCATTGGTAAAGATCGTCAAACGTTACGCAGTTGTGGCTAACACGCTGCAAATCAAAGCAAGGAACAGTTATGCACCGATGGTTATAGTTTCTATTATACCTAGCTAGCTCATCTAGCCCCCTTTGTTTATTATCTACACAAATATTAGCTGGCTAACCAAAATTATACCTTGTATTTTTTTAGGAAGGTGATTCATTTCATTATTTTGTTAAAATGCTGACTGTGAAGAGTATCCAATACAAACCACCTTATATACTAGGTTATTGATACACAAGCCATTATGTTTTATAATTGATACATTCTACCACTGGCATATGTCTATTTTATGAGCTATTCATATTGTAGATTGGGATAAGCTAAATTTAGTGTAACTTATTGTGAACCATGTGAAATTATATAGAAGTTTAGATGTATAGAAGAGCCTATGTTCGCTATTGTCACAGTGACTTTTTATTGTAGGTTTGTGTGTAACTATAAATATGCCTATGTGTATAACTGTGTATGTGTGTGAGTATAACTGTATGGTCATTATTCATTCATCATTTGCATAACAAATCATGATGTATCACATTCAATATGATATTGATTTCACACTTTCAAGTGTAGTGTCCAGGTCAGTAATAGTGTGGTTTCACACTTGGGTATCCATGAGAAGCTCTTAAAATACAAAAATTTCTCATACCACCTGTAATTGAAAAGTAATTGTTGCAATAGAAATCATTACATTTATTGAGACCTCATAATTTATAATGATAATTGTAATGATTAATTTGCTAGCTGTGCAATTTTGAATACACTGCTGATGTAATTGTACATATCTATCTCTCTATATATCATATGTGTTCATTTAATATTAGGTAATCTTAATATACATTACAGGATGCTATGTTTTAATTGTTAATGTAGAAAATTCTAAGTATTTCGTTATTACGATAAGTGTCTTGAGTAAACAAAGTGACAATTTTCATTTTCCATTTAAATGTAAATACAAAACAAAAGCTACTTCACTTGGGACAAATGTTAACTGTAAACATGTTTCAGTGGTTTAGTAGATTACATATGATTATACATACTATGAACTATGTTTACAAGAAATAAATGGGTCAATGACTTGAAATACATCTAATTTATAGCTATAATTCTTACACTGTGCCAATGCTTTGATACAGGATAGTATCTATGGCAGCTTATTCTGAAGTTATAAGCTTAGTAAAAGCTAGGAGATACTTGACTTCCAAATAAGTTCGATTATTAGAACAAGCTAACTTATTGGGAAGTCAAGTATCATCTAGCCTATACTAAGTTTATAACTTTAGAATAAGCTGCCGTATATACTATCTTATATCAAAGCATTGGCACAGTGTTAATTACTAATCAAAATTTCAAATTTATTACTTTCTCTATCTTGTAAAAATATGGATTAAGGATTATGTTTTAATAATATCCTGGAAAATTACTAAAATGCAAATGTAATGTAAATGAAATTGATAGAGGGTTGTTGTATAGAAAATACATGATCTCAATATGCTTATAGAAAACCAACAAAATATTAAAAATAATGCAAAAACATTTTAGTTTTGTAAACATGCTTGAAAACAATTTTTTTATTTTACTTAGAAATATTGGCTCTGTAAAGTTTGTCATTAGTATGATTGTTGTTGAAATGTACATAAATGTTAATTTTTTGTTGCAGTTTTGCCACACAGCATCTAAAAATATTTGCTATTATTTTGGAGCAGTTTCAGTTTAAATAGCCTTCAGTTGTGAACACATAGATAGTGAAAACCTGAGAGTTGTTTATGTAAGCAGAAAAGAAAAATGTAACAATGTCGTATCTAGTCTAAAATAACTAACCTTTACCAAATTTAGCTATAGAAGTAATAATGCATACTATAGTATTAACCTGCAAGCATAATATAACACAAATTGGAACTATCATAATAACTGTAATTACTATTTATAAACTACATGGAAACACACTCCTATACACCTGCAGCTGTTGCAATTATATACCCACTAATCATATTCCCCACCAGCCAAGGAAGTAAGTAAATGCATCACGTTCACTGGTAATAAAAGCTGTATTAAAATAACACAGGGGATTACTTTAAAAATCAATCTATAATGAAACTGCAAGTAGGCAATTGTTTGAAATTCATTTAAACAAATTTGTATATTGTTGTAAGTCAATGTTAAATTAAAAGAATTATACTGGTAAGGACAAAGAGACTCTACAATTAAGTAATTCCAAATTCATGAGAACGTAGCCAAGCATGATATCAGAGTAGCTAATTATTTACAAAAGTAAGGTAAAAATTACCATGTGACTAGACATGCAATTTTGCTATAGAACAAGCACTAATAGCTTTGAGAATTTGAGAACAATTGAGATAATGTATAAACACACATGACAATTGCTGTGTCAGCACTTTCAATTGTATCAAGTTTATATTACCAATGTTTATGCAATCTGAATAGACAGTGTGTTTGTATGGTAGATTCAGATAATGGCTAAACTTGTGGTGAAACTTGTGTACTTGATTTCAAGTAATTAAGTAATTAGTACATTACAAATTGATGGGACAGAGCAACAGAGAATTTAGTGAAATAGTTATTGTGAAGATGATGGGTATCTGCTTATGGACTATAGTGCAAAACATGAGATAACTGTAGACAATTCAATTAGTTACTCCGTGTGGTTGCGAGGTCGGGGTCGTCGCTGGAGTGGCGGTCGAGCTTCTCCTCTCTGATCCCTTCTCGCGATAGCTGCCACCAACTGTGGTTGCGAGGTCGGGGTCGTCGCTGGAGTGGCGGTCGAGCTTCTCCTCTCTGATCCCTTCTCGCGATAGCGCTGCCACCAGAATCCCCAATCCAAGCTTAGCAGCACACTCGTTGGCTCGCAGGGATCTTGTAGTAGGTGGGCCTGGCCTATATGTAGCCGCGATGCAGGGACAATCAAAGTTGAGCTTTGCGTCTTCAATATATTTAATGGGAACTGAATGACACGTGCGTGGCTTGTCTACTTATTGTTCAAGGCCACGCACGTGCTCTAACATTAAACGGTGAACACATCCGGTCACACCCGGGGGCACAAATTATACAATAAAAATACTAACAATAAATACGTGACGTCCTTTACCTAATCTAAATGACACAATAATCATACACCACAAATAAATACATAACACTAATAATGAGTTCATAATTCTCTGTCTTCTCTTTATCTTCTCTCCTCCTTTCTCTCATTGGAGACCAGACCCACACTCCGCAAGTGTACATTATAAATAAATCCCTTTAATATTGTAATAAAAAGTTCAATGCTATCTATATTTAGTATCTTGTACAGTCATGTGTATAGCATGTGTAATGATTATCAATTAATTACAGGTTTTAGTACAAAAGGTGAACGATTGATTCAGAAAGATTATCCTCAGTTAGCCATTTTAACTTCCACCTTATCTGTACGGCATCTGCCATGAGCATGTGGTGGTAAAGATAATCAAGTCAATGAAAACCAACATTCACCACAATAGTGGTTAAAATCAATTAGAGTCTATCCACTTCATTGTGATAGCCACTTAAAAGCAAATCTTATTTGTCTACTGTAACAAGAACACTACTATCTGACAACAATTCGCATATTATAGCTGTAATTACAAATATATTTCAGTACCAATGTATTTAACTGTAATATGAATTTGTTGCACTATTTTCTTGAATTGTTCTAGTATTGTCTCTGTACATATTATCCTAATCTAACAAAAAACTAAATAACTGGAGCTATGTATATACAAGTTTAATTTAGAATTACAACTATACCTTTGATTAAATGGCTGCAAGCTTTACTTAATAATTTCTAGTTGCGTTATTACTCAATACGTGCTATTTAAATATAAATATAAGCTACTTATATAAATTATCAGGCAACTCTTTCTCAGTAACTTAGCTGCTAAGAATTTTACTATTATCATGATTGTAACTTTCTTACTATATATTAATTCATTAAAAATTGAAATGCCACTGTTTTGGCATAGCGAGAGCTTCATTAAAAAATATAACTACTGATATAAATATGAAAACAATAATAATAATCAATGAAACGACAATAAAGATGTGTGTATTCATGAGCTAAGCCCTGTTGGTAAAGCATCATCAGTAATAACGACAATATGTTACTAAATCAGGGTTGGTTGGTAAAGAATCGTCTGTATAGACAATGGTGGTGGTGTGTGGGTCAAGAAAAGAATCAGACTGATGTAACTAAACCATACTTGTAGAGAAAAATAACAGTGGATTAAAATACCTTATTGTGCTCCACACCTAATTTGTAGAAGTTAGTACGTATATGAAGCGCCACTGTATTGTGATGTACTTGCAAGTTATAATATGAGTCAAAGGACTGGGTGAATTTATTGTATTTTTGAACATTTTAGGTAATTTTGCTGCATTTGAATAAATAGTAAACTGTATAATATAGCTATATATACTCAATGAGTATTAGATACTCTTAATATACAGTATACAAGTTTCAATAACAAACATGTTAACATAGAAAGGACATAATACTTTGTTATTATGATAATCATCTTGAATAAATAAAGTGACAATTTTCATTTTCCACTTAGATGTAAATAGAAATCATAAACTACATCACTCGGGACAGGTGTTAACTGTAAACATATCTCAGTGAGTTTGTAGCCAATACCAATGTTTATGCCATCTGTGACAGACAGCATGTTCGGCACAAGCATTTAAAAGGATAATAATAACTTAGAAAATTTATTGGACTCACCGAAATATGTGGTCAGTACATACATTACTTTCCACAATATTAGCAGACAACATGATGAATGGCAGTCACATGATTTAGGGGAGTCCACCAGAAGCTACACAAATATGTGAAGCTTTTGTATTTGATTTCCAGTAATTAAATAATTAGTACATTGCAAATTGATGGGACAGAGCAACGGATAATTAAAGCGAATAATTATAGCGAAGATGGTGGGTATTTGCTTATGGACTATAGTAGTGCAAAACATGAAATAACTGTAGAAAATTCAATTAGCTACTCCAAGTGTACATTACATAAAACCCTTTATTATTGTAATATAATTAAAGTTCATTGCTATCTGTATTTAGTAGCCTGTACAGTCATGTGTATAGCATGTGTAATATATTTAATGATAATCAATTAATTTCAGGTTTTAGTACAAAAGGTGAATGATTGATTCAGAAAGAAAATCCTCAGTTAGCCATATTAACTTCCACCTTATCTGTACGGCATCTGCCATGAGCATGTGGTGGTAGAGATTTATCATGTCACTGAAAACCAACATTCACCACAATAGTGGTTAAGATCAATTAGAGTCTATCCACTTCATTGTGAAAGCCACTGAAAAGCAAAATGTATTTATCTACTGTAACAAGAACACTGTTATCAATATATAATATTTTTACAACAATTCGCAAATTAGAGCTGTTATTACAAACGTATTTCAGTACTAATGCATTTAACATACTAGCTATATTTGTAATATAAACTTGTTGCACTATTTTCTTGAATAATTCTATTGTGATCTCTACATATACAGTGCGTCCAGCTTAAAGAGTAGAAAGTTCTGTTTTTTGTTAATTGTTCTTTAAATGTATACATGTGCAGTCAGATTGATGTCAGGAAGCTGAAACTTCACACACACACAAATTAATATATATTGAAATTGATTATGTTTTTAAAAATTGTGGTTTGTGGTCACAACTGTGGTAATAGATAGAAGAAGTGACCCTATAAATGGAGGATATTTTTGATGTTTTTAAGCCAGAAAAAGAGTAAATCAAATTCGAGTGTCTAAAGATTTTGCAGACTGAATCTATGGCTCATTAATTTGATTTGTACCAAATTTTTATATTTTAATACTATTTTACTTATTTTTAATTTCATTTTTTATAAAAAACTAAACTCCCCAAATGCTTTAAGTTGGTAATTTTGCAATTTTGAAGTAAGTGTCTTGGGAATTTAATATAAAATACCTAAATAGTTGTATTTTAATCCATATGAATTTGAAACCCCTATCTTGAAAATTAAGGGAAATAAAAATGCTTTTGTGAGAGTGTTAGTATTTTCGGTGTAAGTTGTGACGTTTGCGGAAGCTCTTATCTCAACGACAACGTATTCGTGACGTCAGAGTGTTGCGCTTGCGCATTTGTGAACTAAACCATCAGGGGATGTTGCCACGCAAACAATCAATTAACTTTGGCGCCAAAAACCGCGAAGCAGGTGGACACAAACGGTCTCTGAGCTATAACTTGTATGTAGTGTACTAGTCTGAGACAGTCATTTAGAATAGCATCCTTCTATTATACTTGCAGGGGAAGCCATTGGAGCAGCTTAAAACTCTGTCTCAACCATGACCAACTCCACCCTGACTGGTACCAGCTCCGACAATTCCACCAACCTTGTATTGAGACTCCGCTACGTATAGACTCCATCATCATCACTTCAGTTCTTTCCATCGGGATTGCTACCGCTATACTCTTCAGCCCTATCGCCTACATGTCTAAATCTTGTGCTGAACTACCCCTCCCACTAATGAGCAACCAACTCCAAGCAACATCGGGAATACGCCATCACTTTTGCTCGAGGGACTAACTATTTCCAAAGTTTCAACGGCCATATCACGGCTCATTTGTATTTCTTATTATTGTTTACAAATGGGCTCTTTTTAGAGCTGTCACAAGTTAATTGATTATCTTACCAAATAAATTGCGCGTTCCGCGGAGCTCAACGTTATGGGGGGCGGGGTGAAATTGGGAATCAGTTGTCAACTTGAAAATAAAAATTGATATTTCGTGGAACTGGATCACTGAATTGAATCCAAATTTTGCGCACAAGTAAAATACCCCCCTTAGAATAAAGTTGCAGAGAGTTTTTTTAGAATAAAGTTGCAGAGAGTTTTTTTAGAATAACGCACGAGTAAAACGGCATGAAATTTTACTGTTAACAAAAAAAAAATACATAGATATTAGAAATATGGCTCTGTAATGTTGCGAAGAAGCCGTCAGGCTACCTCTGGAAAAAAAATGAGCGCAGTATAGCTCTTTCGGCCGCTTCGAAATAACTCTGAATAGTAGCCAGTGCAGAGCTGTATCTCCGTCCCAGGCGGGTCTTCATTCTTCAAATTTGGCTTGCTGGAGTCCTCTATTGGTGCTCATTCCACCTGTAACAACAAAGTAAGCCCACAGTACACAGAAAAAGAAATATAAAGACATAGCTGAGCAAAAACAGTCAATTTGCTAAGGGAAGTTCCCGAATAGGAGCTGCCGTGTGAGGGCGCGGCTCCAGTTTAACTACGAGTTGTGACGTAGGACGGACGAATTTGTGACGTCAAAAAAAATGGCGCTTAATGTATGGAATGTCTATGGAGATAGCGTAGTTCTTATACTTATGCTGTTTTATATGACTTAGTTTCGAGTGGATTGGGATCTAACAACACAAAAAAGGTATGGCTAAGCTTATTGTGATTGCAACTAGTCTAAGTTTTGAGATCTGTACTTTCTACTCTTTAAGCTGGACGAACTGTAAACCTGTTCTAACAAAAAAAAACTAAATAGCTAGAGCTATGTATTTACAACTTTAATTTTAAAACTACAACTAGTGTGGTAAAGCATTATTAGTTAAAACGACAATGTTTAATAAATCTGAATAGGGTTGGTAAAGAATCGTCTGTATAGACAACGTTGGTGGTGTGTAGGAAGAATTAGACTGACATAACTAAATTATGCTTGTAGAGATAAATAACAGTGGATTAAAATACCTTATTCTGCTCCCTCCTAATTTGTAACAACAGTTTGTATGTATATGAAATGTCACTGCATTGTGGGGTACTTGCAAGTTATAATATGAGTAACCTAGTGAATTTATTGTATTTTGAACATTTTAGGAAATTATTTTGCTACAATTCAATGATAGAAAACTTTATAATTGGCAGCGAACGTAGCGAGCGAGACACTTACAGGGGTAAAAATGAAAAAATCGGGGATGTTTGTTGGCGAGCGAGCGAAGGGAGCGAGACAGTATTAGGGGTGGATAATGCAAAATCGGGTATATGTTATATGTATGTATGTATGGATGGTACGTATGCTCTTTAAACGCGCGCGCGGGGAACTTTTTTCTCTAAAAACACGGCTATTTAGGCTTGACTCCAGTTTATTCTGAAACTACAGCATTAAGCAAACCTTACTTTATACTTAAGCTCCAAAGTATGAGAAAATTCCTGCTCAAACGCTTGTTTTCAAGACACAAAAAGTTGATTCGACAGGTTACTATGGCATTGAAGACCCTTTTCCAGACTTAATTTCAAAACTTCGCCGTTTTATGGGGGATACGGAATGCCGGTTGTTGGTTGTCAAGAGCCGTTGGTAGTCAGAATGCCGTAGTATTAATGCTATGGAAGCTACTACTTCTCAAGGGAAGCTGAGATAAGTACGCAATTCCATATTTGTTAGCTAAATATGCAAAATTAACTCTGGCCTTTCTTTTTTGTAGCTAAAAGCTAGTCAACAGTGACTGGTAAATTCAAATAGTCAGATTGGCTCAAATTTGGTACTACAAAAGCTACCACTGCTCAAGAAAATGAGGTAAGAAAGTAAATTTGTATTTGTGTGCTAAAATTGATTGTCTTTTGTTTTTGTAGGTGAGAGCTTGTTGTCAAGAATTCAAGGTAATTCAGATGGTCAAAGTAACTTCAATTTGATACTACAGAAGTTATCAATACTCAAGAATGATGTAAGTAGTAATTCCATATTTGTTGGCTAGAATTACAAATAATAACACTGGTTTATTTTTTATCATAGCTGAGAGCTTGTTCAAGAGTTACTGGTGATTGAGATTATCAGAATGGTTGATGTTTGATACTACAAAAGTTACCAATAAGGTAAGAGAGTGATTTTGTATTTGTTTGTTGAAATTAAATGTCATAACTGCTATTATAGTGTTTGCATGAAGTAAGCTAAAACATAGTAACATTTTATGTTACCTAACTATCAGGCTCGCTCGCCATTTGTGCTCAAGCACACCACTAGTATATATGTATGGACGTACGTATGTCATTTTGTACTTTGACCCTCGCGTTTTTGTGTTAGTTATGTGGTCGACCCAGTCCCTAATTACACTAAACAGAATTCTATGGTTTATCGATCAGTACCCGTATCATACTAGAAATTGAATTGTTTACCGTTTTGAATTCTTTTGCGGGTGCAGTTAAAACTTGAAAACTTAAGGGACTTCAATTTCTATTCGTGTTAGTGGCGGTGTTAAGTCAATGCGCTCTTTGTCACGGTTATAAGCCGTGCGCAACAGTATTTACTTGAAAATACATTGTCCACTAGACTACTGCGAAGATAAGTCTGTGTCGGTGTATGTCCAGTTGTGTCAAAGCATTGTGTGTTACAACCACTACTTAGCTAAAGAATATCACAAAGAAAACTTTTAAATAACGTGTATTGTTTTGTTGTTGTTTTTTTCCTTCAATTCAAGCAGTTGCAGAGAGTTGTTACTATGGCACTGAAATCCCTTTACCGTGTATGCTAAATTAAAAAACTGGACCTTATTTTCATTAGCTTCAGTGTTAGAAGTCACATAAAAATAGTATAGTCTTTAGGCTCGCTCGCCATTTGTGCTCAAGCACATCACTAGTTGGCGAGCGAGCGTAGCGAGCGAGACAGTATTAGGGGTGGACAATGCAAAATCGGGTATATGTTATATATATATATATATGTATGTATGTATGGATGGTACGTATGCTCTTTAAATGCGCGCGCTTCTAATTACGTAAGTTAGGTAAAGCGTTCACAGTTCCAGTTTTTTTCAATTAACGAGCGCGGAGTATCCTGCTGCAGACGCAACATTGTTTCAACCGAAAAGTTTACAGCTACTCTCTTCTTGAAACAATCGTGAAGTCTTTGTCAAGCTGCGCTTCTTTGCCACTGCTTTCGAAGTTTATTCAGGTAATTGTTAGTTTAGTCTGGGATCAGAGACTTTAGATTCTCTGATGCTAACTGAGAATGGAAAGGGTTACACTGTGCACTACAGTTAGATGTAATTTCTGTCCTATTTTTCTGTAAAAAGAGTCTGCTCGCTCGCCATGCATTTGCGCTATTCGAGCGCACCACTAGTTTATTTGTATATATGTATGGACGTATGTATGTCATTTTGTACTTTGACCCTCGCGTTTTTGTGTTAGTTATGTGGTCAACCCCGTCCCAAATTGCACTAAACAGAATCCTATGGTTTATCGATCAGTACCCGTATCACCATAGAAATTGAATTGTTTACCGTTTTGAATTATTTTGCGGGTGCAGTTAAAACTTGAAAACTTAAGGGACTTCCATTTCTATTCGAGTTAGTGGCGGTGGTAAGTCAATGCGCTCTTTGTCATGGTTATAAGCCGTGCGCAACAGGATTTACTTGAAAATACATTGTCCAGTAGACTACTGCGAAGGTAAGTCTGTGTAGGACCTTATTTTCAGTAGCTTCAGTGTTAGAAGTCAAAATCATTCATATAAAAATAGTGTAGTCTTTAGGCTCGCTCGCCATTTGTGCTCAAGCACACCACTAGTACAGCTATATACTCAATGATTGGCGAGCGAGCGTAGTGAGCGAGACACTTACAGGGGTAACACAATTGAAAATCGGGGATTCAAGCAGTTGCAGAGAGTTGTTACTATGGCACTGAAATCCCTTTACCCTGTATGCTAAATTTAAAACTGGACCTTATCAGTAGCTTGAGTGTTAGTTGCTAAAATCAAATTTAACAATAGTGTAGTTTAAGGCTCGCTCGCCATTTGTGCTCAAGCACATCACTAGTTTATTTATTTATTACAGGGGTAACACAATCGAAAATCGGGGATGTTTATTGGCGAGCGAGCGTAGCGAGCGAGACACTTACAGAGGTAACACAATTGAAAATCGGGGATGTTTGTTTATTGGCGAGCGAGCGTAGCGAGCGAGACAGTACTAGGGGTGGATAATGCAAAATCGGGTATATGTTATATGTATGTATGTATGGATGGTACGTATGCTCTTTAAACGCGCGCGCCGGGAACTTTTTTCTCCAAAAAAACACGGCTTTTTAGGCTTGACTCCAGTTTATTCTGAAACTACAGCATTAAGCAAACCTTACTTTATACTTAAGCTCCAAAGTGTGAGAAAATTCCTGCGAAAACCCTTGCTTTTCAAGAAATAAAAAGTTGTTTCGACCGGTTACTATGGCATTGAAGTCCCTTTACCAGATTTACATTCAAAACTTCGCCGTTTTTCCGGCTAAGTGCAGCTTGCTAGTTGTCAAGAGCCACCTGTAGTCTGTACTAAGAGAGCTATCACTACTTCTGAAAAGCGTATGTAAACACATAAAGTATTAATGAGGAAGCTACTACTACTCGAGGGATGCTGAAGTAAGTACGTAATTCCATATTGTTAGCTAAATATGCAAAAATAACTCTGGCCTTTCTTTTTTATAGCAAAGAGCTTGTTGTCAACAGTGACTGGTAAATTCAAATAGTCAGAATGACTCAAATTTGGTACTACAAAAGTTACCACTGCTCAAGAAAATGAGGTAAGAAAGTAATTTTGTATTTGTGTGCTAAAATTGATTGTCTTTTGTTTTTGTAGGTGAGAGCTTGTTGTCAAGAATTCAAGGTAATTCAGATGGTCAAAGTAACTTCAATTTGATACTACAGAAGTTATCAATACTCAAGAATGAGGTAATGTTAATTCCATATTTTGTTGGCTAAAATTACAAATAATAACACTGGTTTATTTTTTATCGTAGCTGAGAGCTTGTTCAAGAGTTACTGGTGATTGAGATTATCAGAATGGCAGATGTTTGATACTACAAAAGTTACCATTAATCAGGTAAGAGAGTGATTTTGTATTTGTTTGCTGAAATAAAAGGTCATAACTGCTATTATAGTGTTTGCATGAACTAAGCTAAAACATAGTAACAAAACTTAATTGTATGTTACCTAACTATCAGGCTCGCTCACCATTTGTGCTCAAGCACACCACTAGTTTATTTATACATGTGGACGTACGTATGTCATTTTGTACTTTGACCCTCCGTATTTTTGTGTTCGCTCCGCGTTCGACCCCGTCCCAAACTTCACTAAACAGAATCCTCCGGTTTAGCGACCATTACCCGTATCACCTTAGAAATTGAATTGTTTACGGCTTTGAATTGCTTTGCTGGTGCAGTTAAAACTCAAAATCTTATGGGAGCTCCATTTCTATTTGAGTTAGTGGCGGTGGTAAGTTAATGCGCTATTTGTCACAGTTATAAGCCCTACTCAACAGTATTTACTTAAAAATGCATTGTCCACTAGACGAACCACGAAGGTAAGTCTTGCGTAGGTATGTTCAGTTGTGTGAAAGTATTGTGCGTTACAACTACTATTACGAATATCACAAAGAAAAATTTAAATAACATGATTTGATTTTGTTGCTTTTTTTTCAATTCAAACTGTTGCGGGAGCGGTTACTATGACATTGAAACCCCTCTACCTCATACGTAATTTTAAAACTCGACTTTATTTTAATAGCTTGAGTGTTAGTTGTTAAAATCAAATTTAACAATAGTGTAGTTTAAGGCTCGCTCGCCATTTGTGCTCAAGCACACCACTAGTTTATTTTTTTATTTATATATATGGACGTACGTATGTCATTTTGTACTTTGACCCTCCGTATTTTTGTGTTTGCTCGGCATTCGACCCCGTCCCAAATTGCACTAAACAGAATCCTCTGGTTTATCGATCAGTACCCGTATCACCCTAGAAATTGAATTGGTTACCGTTTTGAATTATTTTGCCGGTGCAGTTCAAACTTGACAACTTAAGGGTGCAGTACCACTTGAAACCGAAGCGCTAAACCGCAGATGGAGGAGTTATGCTATGTATTTATTTCTAGTTGTCTGTTCAATGTACGCTTACTTTGTTGTTGCAGTTGAAACAGACACCAACAGACAGCTCTTATAAACCAAGTTTCAAGAAAAAAGACCGACCAGGAACTGAGAAACAACGGTACAAACCTTAAGGCTATTCAGCGATATTCAGGGGCGACCGTTGCAGTTACGAAGTCGATTTTTTTTTCCAGCAGTAGCCTAGGGGCTTCCCCACAACTTAACAACGCCGTATTTTTGATATTAGTATTTGTTTTCCATTTTTTTAAATATTTTTATATTTTTTTTTTGTATCCTATTTAAAATAAAAAACTCGTTGTTATGTTTTTTTAGATGTGGAGTGTACCCCGTGTACAAAATATGAGTTCATTCTGGTCATCCAGTACTTCTGAATATGGATTTTTAGGTACGAAGCTAACTATTGATTCGTATTCATTTGATTCTTCAACTCCGCCCCCCAACTCTGAGCGCGCAATTTATTGTGGGCAAAATTCCGGGTGGTGGCGGCTCTAATTAGATCTGGTAAGCAAACACAAAAGAAGAGTTACTGTGCGAGTGAGCCCTGCGGGGAAGAGTACAAGACTTCTGGAATGTACTGGAGGGTCCTAGACAATGAAGAAGCGGCGGCGTATTAATGGGGCCTGGAGTCACTCGTTTAGAATAGATATATCACGGCTCGCAGCTGCGACTTGAAGGAAGCATCGGCTTTGGTGTCTTTGGAGAGCTTGATAGAAGGTTGGTGTAGCGGGTAGAAGTTAGAAGCAGTTTCAGTGTTAACTTCAACTTCTCAGGAATTTTTGGTGCTATTTGTTAAAAGAAAATGTGAATTATTACTTTTATTGACTAATGTTATTTTCTTTCTACAATAATATATATTTATCAATTAGGCTGTTTATTATCAATTATTTTATTGATTTATTTAAAATAAGACCAGAATCAAATTTTAGATCATAGTACTTTGTCTGATCTACCTCAACAGGAGGAAAGGTGCTGGCATGCTCTTCATAGAAATAGATGAACTCCGATTATGAGAAGGCACAGCTCCTTGGTTCTAGGGTACAACTGGCAGGTTCACAACAAAAGTGCAGAGCAGAAGACATGGCTTCCTTGTTCTCCAGAGGAGAGAATAGTAGACCTTCGGCTCTCCTAAGAAGTCATGCCTCCTGAAGGGAAGAATACTACATACATCCTGGTTATTTAGAAGAGAGGACATGGCACTCCAGTAGAGAGGTCAATGAGTAGGCACAGCTCCTTGAATCCCCTTGATAGTATTGCATACTTCAGAACCTTTGATTTTGTTCATTTCATATTGTATTTGATTATGGCCCTGCTACTATGGAGTTATGATTTATAATATTGTTTAGTAATATTTTTAGAAAGTGAACAAATATTAATTATCTGCACTGCTGCTTCTGCCCTACAGTACTGGTAGTCCTTTGAGGTGAAAGCTCTTTGTGGTAAATTGTCTGGTACAGTTAATTGGTACGTGTTCATATTGTGCGCGAGTCGCTTACAATAGTCAGTTCGCGGAGAGTAAATTGGATCGAGTTACGGGCGGGTTTTGTGGTATTCTACTGAATCGCTTAATTACCGCAGGTTCCGGTGGTACTGCACCCTAGGTTCCGGTGGTACTGCACCCTTAACTGCCATGGTTACAAGACTACTGCGAAGGTAAGTCTGTGTAGGTGCGTGTCCAGCTGTGTCAAAGCATTGTGTGTTACAACCACTACTTGGCTAAAGAATATCACAAAGAAAACTTTTAAATAACGTGTATTGTTTTGTTGTTGTTGTTTTTTCCTTCAATTCAAGCAGTTGCAGAGAGTTGTCACTATGGCACTGAAATCCCTTTACCCTGTATGCTAAATTAAAAAACTGGACCTTATTTTCAGTAGCTTCAGTGTTAGAAGTCAAAATCATACATATAAAAATAGTATAGTCATTAGGCTCGCTCGCCATTTGTGCTCAAGCATATCACTAGTTGGCGAGCGAGCGAAGCGAGCGAGACAGTATTAGGGGTGGATAATGCAAAATCGGGTATATGTTATATGTATATATGTATATATGTATGTATGTATGGATTGTACGTATGCCCTTTAAACTCTCGCGCGGGGAACGTTTTTCTAAAAAAAAAACACGGCTTTTTAGGCTTGACCCCAGTTTATTCTGAAACTACAGCATTAACCAAGCCTATTTAATGTGACTTACATCAAGAAGGGCTTGGAAATGGTAGAAGAATTGGCTCTTGACCCAACTTAGAGCCTGATCATGGGATCCATTGGATTACCGCAGAAAAAATTAACCATCTGATTGCCACTACCAAGAAACTGTTGCAACTCTTACACACATACATATTGACACCATGAATGTGAACAAACAAGTAAATAGCTGGTTGTTGTAGCTCAGTGGCAGAGCACTTGTGCATTATACAAGAGGTCCTGGGTTCGATTCCAGGTGGTGACCAAATATTTTTAATTCTGTATTGTTTAGAGAAGCCTGTGGAAGAGAGAAAATACATCTAATGAGCAAAAGAAGGCTGACAAAGAAATTGTTAAGTAAATAGCTATTAATGGAATTGGTCAGCACTTGAAGTTCAGTGCACTAAATCACGTGAACTTTCTGGTAAAGGATTTGGCTCATGAGACACAAAACCATACTAACCGTTTGCAGCACGATTTTTATTACCTGATTAGAACATGACCATAGTAGGGGGCATTACCCACCAAAGACATACAATCTGCCAAAATTGACTAGCTTTTTTTAACCAAGTCAGACAAAAAATAAGAAAAACTGTAGAACTACTTCTCCACAACCACAGAACACACAACTCTCAATAAAAAATACACAATTCTTAAAAAGTAATTTCTATTGCCCACTTACACCAAATATCTATGATAAATTGCCTTCTATCTCCACACAGTTTTATGATTCCTTAATATTATAATATACATATTGTGTGGTTTGAATTTTGAATCTTCACAATGACAATTATTTTAATAATCGTAACATGATGTAGAAACACAAAAGAGTATATTCAAACACAGAAACATTATTCAAACATAGATTAACCAAAACGTAGGCAAATGTAATTTGAGTAAAAACAACTGAAAATTTGTGTTATGATGACACTTTGTCTTGTGACACTGATACATCTGTGACATCATTCGTAGTATCAGTTCTTGTACTTGAGGACTTTAATTGTATGTCCTATAAGTGACAAATAGATAGACCATACATTATGTGCATAATTATGAACAAATAGAAAACTAAATAAAAATTTATGGACATAATTTTAATTAGTATCACATTTACAAATCATATCTTCAGTTATTTAGGCTAGGGGGCTTTTAAGCCCTACATGTTACAGAATTATTTTGTGGACATTTTGGGTAGCATTGGGTATATGGCCAGGAGATTTAGAGCTATTTCCTATCTTTTCTGCAGAGAATAAGAAGTGCTATCAATCAAAGTTTAGTGCCATTGCAAATATTTAGGATTCTTGTTGAGAAATGTCAATTCAATTCATACGCTCTGTTTTGGACAGACAGATGAGACATAATATTAATGGTGATTATTTCAGCATCACTGCAAATGGAAAGTGAACTATTGTCAAAAGGTAAAACATTAAGAACATGAAATCATTAAATTAATCATTGATTAAGCTGTTTTTCAATCTGCACATTATTAATTATTAATTCCAACTCATTATTACTTATAATGATCATTAGTACTTAATTTTTTTGTCTGAAATATATAATAGATTCTTCCGTCCTTGTCTTGTAACTTGACTATTTGCAGCAAAAGAACAATACCAATAGCTATGACCAGCAGTGCATTAACAAATATAGTTTACTATCTCTTCTAATTCCAATGTAGAACAGTCGAGTAGGTTTGTAATACTTAACTGCTTCCCATAACATTCAATTCATGTCTGAGACAAGAATAATTCAAAGCAATAACGATCAATAAATCAATTAACTAATCATACCAAGTGTAGTTTGTCATAAGAATTACCAGAAAGAAAACTATACAGACTCAAAGAATATAATTAAAATTTTTATTTGGGATTAATTTTTGGATATTATTAAAGAACATAACTTTTGTTTACTCACACTAATTCTTATTTGTGAACAAATAAACAAGCTAGAAATGAAAATATTTATTACACAGGTTTATCAATGTACATAAACAATAGTGAGTTAAAATATATCTCATTTATATATTATATGCCAGTGCTTATGAATGTGGAAATTTTACCATAATAACAAACGTTTAGATATTTAAATAGTAAATCTAAACCAAACGTCTTCTTAACCCTTTCACCGGTAGATTTTTGAAAAGAAAATATGTCAATAGATTTAAAAAATCATAACAAATTAAACATTGAATAAAGTACCTAGCAACCATATATATTCATGTAGCATAATAGTTAGGTATTTTGAAAAACCACATATATGTTGCCTAGCAACAAACCACAAAAATTGTATTAACGTTTCATAATATTTACTGAATTATTTTAATATAAAAGTGATATACAATTATATTTACATCTAGATGATTGAATTATATATTTATAATAAAATATCTAAAGTTTTACAAAAATGTTGCTTATAATAAAAAATCTGTAACAGTATGATACTTCAAAAAACAGTTACGTTCAGGTGCAACACATAAATGGACCTTGCAAAAGGAGCATTGAATACTAGATTTATTCACTCTCTGCTCAAGCCTTCTAGTTGTTTCACCTATGTACACTTTACCACAACTGCACAGTATACTGTACACTAGGGATGACTCTGTGGTAATAGGTATAGTATCTTTGACTCTAATAAGATATGATCTTAGTGTCTTTTGGCAGTAACATCACCTCATTAAATGGGAAGAGGTAAGAATTGTAGACAGAGTGATTAAGAGTCGTGAGTTGAAGATAAAGGAAGCTTTACACATACAGATGACTGTTAGAAGATAAAATTTGCTATTATTACATCCTTGCTATATACCATTAATCTTTCTTGCATTTGAATACAGTAATCAGAAACATTACTCAATGACATTCCATATTTGAGCATTATGTATTTTAGTATGAAATAGCTACTACTATTAATAAGTTAACTTGATTATACCTACCAAAAATGTTTATTCCGGTTTATATAATACATAATACATACATATATATAATATACTATACATAATTTTAATGTTCTAATTATTTTCAAGCAGAGAATAGAGAATTATTCACTTCATTATTAGTACTCTAAGAGTAGTGCAATCCCTCGGCCTGAAATTATAACTATTTTACTTTGATTCCACTTAACAGGTAAGCAATAAAGTAGCTCATGCAAAAATAAGGCTCATTTTAAATAAAAGTGGGCTAGTATGACATTCAAGCCACACCTTCACCATGAAATTTACCACAGCTTGGAAAGCAATTTACAGTAATGAGTTACTGTATTTCAAAGCATTCCTGCATGACCAATGAATTCACCTGTACAAGGGATTACTTAAAAACCTGTACCATAATTAGTTCACTGTTACACAACAATAACAGTGTCTGACTAATCCAGGAGAAAGCTGATTCATCCTATATTGTGGCAAGTTAATTAATACTTTCATTATTAGAACATAATTTAAACTATATTTTACCATTTTTTGGTACAGTTTATAATAGTATTCATAGCTGTCATTCCATTGATGTTGATTCCTTAGAAGTTATAAATAATATTCATCACCGTTTTTGTTGAATGGTGGTAGGTGTGTATGGTAAGCACTAAGTTAAATACAGACTGTACATCAAACTTGTAGAAGCACAGGCATACGGCACGTAAGTTAATAAACGTATTGTTACACTTGATTCAGATTAATAATCTTACTATAGCTATAATGCAGAAATACCCAGCATCATAATTTCAAATAAGTGGAAAAATTATATTTTTGTAGAGTTATTTAACCTACAATTAATATTTCCCAATCAAAGGGCCTAAAGAAAAGCAAAAGGAAAATATGAAAAAATCCTAGTTTTTGCTGCGAATCTAACCCATGTCCACTGGCTTTAGCCACCAGAGCTCTATTACTTAGCTAATTATGTCAACAAAGGACTTTCCAGACTATCACATTTACCTTTATACAGTTGAGTAGTACCACGGATTGCTGCAATCTCACACTCACGGACCACCAACTATTTATTAGTCCAGCTTGTATGTGAAAGAATTGTGCCTTTGATGATTAAAGCATAAAATTTGATAGTGTTAGAATACACCCTGATTAAGGTTTTTGGCTATAGGGACACTGCAGATTCACCCTGTAATAAAAAGTTCACCTCTTGTTAAAAATGGCTGCCATTTATGGATAGGACATAGCTAGTGGTTATAATCAAGCTTTATCATAGGATTATGCTACTAGGCAAAGATCTTAATAATTATAGGACTTTTATTCACCTAGTGCAATCCCTGATCTGATGTTTTAGATGATTTTGTTTCTCTTGCTCTATTATATTATGAAAGTATGCACTGAGGATGGTACTAGGAATCTTGTGTAATAAGATGACATGTCCTTTTGAGAATTTGTAACATCCTAAAATGTTGTAACGAACTAAAATTGATAACCGTTTTTAGAGAAGTGATGATCTCATGTTTTGATTAGAGGGGGAAACATGTCAGAGATATATAGCTAATTTGAAATGTTTAAACTGTCTGAAGGATACTTCATCTTTTACCAGATAAAGCAAATCCAATAATTCGAAACTGAGTAATAATAAAAGCTTGATATTTGTTGTTATACTCTGTTGAAAGTCTTTGCATTCAGGTAGCTATAATACTTTAATCAAATTTGAATGGCTTACAAAATGTTATTAGTAGATACTGCCAGATTATGTTAGCATTTTTTCTGGAATAATAGACATGTAATAGCATAGTGGAATAATTCTAGAATTTTCCTTAATTATAAAAGAAAATCAATAGTGCTTTTTTTTTCTCTTTTTCTTTTACAAAAAAAGACATAAACATGTTTTTGGGAGATTTTCTAATCTATGTATTTTTAGAATCATTATGTTTAAGTAAAACAGAAAATCAATGTTTGCAAATTTTTGTAAGCGTTTATGGTAGCAATAATGAAATTTTAATTAGGCAAACATTGAGAACAATGTATTTTAAAGTATTTCTATTTGTTTGTTGTGACTAATCATTCCTTGTAAGAGTTACAAATTTGTAAAAACCAATACAATCATTCATACTATGCCACAAGCAAAAATAAAAAATATAAGATTTAGATAAAATAATAAATGCATAGTGGTATTTATGTGTATATTTTGTACCAGTTCTTTACAATTTGACTGTTACTAGTCATCACTATCACTTGCATGAACACCTTTGTGATGTACAATCGCCCTTGCACTGACATCTCACCATCTCGATGACTGCCTTGGGTGCTGGAAGGATATATGTTGTTGTTGGTGTTAACTCTCCAGCAGAATTTCTGTGATAGCCATTCTGCAGTGGATCCAGAAATATCTGCTGAGCAATACATGCCTGGCCCCACACACTTGCCTGCAAGTGTACTCGTAAAATGTGCTGCTTGAGAGCTCCAATAGTTGGCGGTAGCTTGATACTTTCAGCCATGTGTTTGCAAAAATGATACCACCGCAGTTCTGGAATGTTAAAAATCTGAATGCCCTTAGGGCAATATGCTGCACATACAAATTTAGCAATGGCTGACTGGATACCATCTGTCACTTCACTAGCTGTAGATAACAAGGTAAGGGCATTGATCACATCAGTAGTGATCTTGAGAAAGATCTTAAACCAAGTTGTCTTTCCAATATTTGCAAACTTTCCGGTATTGTCAGCCCCAGAAAAAGCATGGAAAGCTGGCCATGCTTTGGCCTTTTCTGTGCCTAAAGCTTCCCAAAATGGTTTGATTTACAGGGTACCAGATACCATGTGAATTGATGTCATCTTCGGCAGTAAATCATAATTTGCTATGGCCAGCACAAGGACATCGGTGTCTGGAGAAAAGAATGTTAGCTCCATATCTTTTCTCGAGTTTCTGTGTGTTGCATTAACAGCCAGAAATATCATTAAGGTGTCTGCCTCCTCATGATTGTTGTCTTCAATACAGATTGAATAAGGCTTGTTGCTCCGTCCAGCATGATTTATGATATTTGACATCAATATCATGGGCATCATCAGGAGAGATAGCAGTGCACAATTTAGTCTGAAGTACTGGATTTTGGGAAAGGTGCACTGCTTTCCTTAGAGCTTGTCCAGCACTTTTAGTTGTTACATTGAACAACTGCATTTTTTTAATCTTTTTGGAAAAAACCCTATAATTTCTTGTCCAAAGGGTGGGTAGAAGAGCGTGTGAATGGCAAAGAGGAACTTGGACCATCAATACTTTCAGAGCGTTTCCGCTTTACTGACATTCGTCCTTGCTCCCTATGGATTCCACTAGAGAGATATTCTTGTAGGTGGCAACGTGCACGTTGTACCATGGCTTTGTTCGTAGCATCAGAATAGCAGGTGCGATGCCATATGAGGTAGATCTTCATTACTTGATTAAAGCATCTGGGTTAGTGTTGGCCACTCTGTTATTTTATTTCTAAAATTAAAAAAAAGAAAGTTTGAAATACTGGGAGAGCTGTCAGTCAGGCTCAGAGTCAGCAAGTCATCGAGAATTGTGCTAAATGGATTCTCTTCTTGAGCAACTCAACAATTATACTGCATCAGAATTGATAAAAAATGTATATTATTACTAGCATTGACCTAAGAATGTAAAGAGAAGAGAATGTGGATCCACTGCCGAGCATATTAAATTCTTTAATGCTGGGTAATCCACATTTCCCCCAAATGTTTGGTAAGGTTTCTCAAAATTGTAGTTTTTTCACCTGCAGCAGACCATGTTTTTTTTCATTCATTGAACATTTTTATGGGAAGTTCAAGGTTTTGACTGAAAGATTAGCTAGCTATGTACAATACTTCATATTGAGTAATTCAGTAAGAGACTGATAGTTTTTAGTCATTCATTTCACAATGTACCAACTCTATACAGCTAGCTATACTGCAATCATCACAATATCACTTATTTCTAATTAGAATAATAAGAGAATAATACAAAAAATGTCTAGAATAATATAAAAATATTCTAAAAATTTCGAGCATAATCTGGCAGGCCCTAGTTATGAGTGACCTAATTAAAGACAGATACAGAGATTTATTTATACTGGTGCTAGCTGAAATTGGGACTGACCATCAACTTGTGTCCAATACAGTTTGCCTAAGATTAGAATGACAAGGTTATTTGAAGATTCACAGAAAAGGCTCCTCTCCAATGGTGTGTGAGTATTAGGTTGCAGGAGTGAGAACTATACTAACCTTCATACTTACCTTTATCTCATTATTGTGACCTCTCTGTAAGCAGCTATTATTTGTGCCATGTGGCAGTATTATTATGAGGATTACTATGTGAAGTTTAGCACCTTCCTACCACTGTCAGGTATAACTGCCACAATAATACTATAAAATGATATTTTGAAGAAAATGATAAAAAAAATATAATAATTATGTTTTCTTGGTAAAAATGACAACCATAAAAATTATGTAATACAACCTCTATTTAAAGCTACATACTACTTCTAAGAAACTTGGTAGAATATTCATATCAAGCAACATACCTATTCTGTAATAATTATCTTCAAAAGTACTGGGAAATATCAAAGAACATGAACTATTTGTCATAAAGAAGCCACAATAATGTAATATAACTTTTTTTTTTATAAATACTAACTGGTTGCGTTATGTGTCATAAACCACACAGGCATTTACTTATACACTGCAATTTGCTCCATTTTATTTTGTGTGTAGGAAGTCATTTCAGAATGGACCTGTTCCATGTTCTATTTACTTGCACAAGTACTTTCTCCTTTTATAGTATTAATAGCACCACCACAAGATCTGATGTAATCAAAGTGGGTCATGTGCTCCATCTATACCTGAAAGTCTATCATAACTGTGCATAATTATGATGCATTAGGCGAAAACTGATATTATATTTATTATCAATATTATTTTCAAAAAGAGATTGGTGTACGTTCTGAGCCTGAATCCCAGATTTCATTAATCAAGGACAAAATCTTTGTCAACTCTAGCTTACATAACACACAAGTGTACAACACATTTATAAAGTAGATAACAATGTTAACAGCCTGGTTTTTGCCTGCAAATGAATATAATTAATGTTTGGTAAAGGGTCCATGCTATTCCCTTGAGTGTGAATTTCACGTTAAGTGTGCATTCACACTAGGCGGAAAGTGTGAAGGACACGCAATGCATTGATGGTGGATATTCACACCACCAGTTTGGTGTGAATTTGGGGGGGGGGGGTTCATGCTATAATTTTTACAGCGCTGCATGTCGCACATTGTAGTAAATCCTACACCTATGTTACATAGGATAGAGCCAAATTTCGTACAGTTATGAAATAAATTATGGCTCTATCTTACGTAGGACAGGTGTGGGATAGATACATTTCCTAACATGTGGGACATGCAGGAAATTTCAGTTTTGCCTAGGGATATGTTTAGGTCCTGAAGTGCATAATTAAAGTTGTTAATGGACTTGTTCTTGCTTTACTTGCTTGATCGTACTTCAAATCCAAATTTATCATCACACCAATAGAGTTGGCACCCTATTTGCTGCTTCAGTGGATGAGCTTTCTATTAAAAACATCTTAACACATCAAAGTGTCGATGTACAAATATTCCATTGACTATACATATACCATACCATTAATATTGGGGAAAGAATGCAGAATAAACAATACTGTGCACTGTTATAAAAATGGCACACTTGCCTCCCACTAATCCTAAGACTCAGTTGGCACTGTTGTATTGATCTCATGCACTTGGGTATTAACAAATACATAACTGGTGTGCCGGCCCCTCACTGACTATTACTTGCTTTAAGGACAAAGACTGAATAAGACGGACCTGTCACACTCGCCTCTTGCTGACTAACGTTTGCATACCTGCCTCTGTACACAAGTTCTGATCAGTATGCCATTAGTTCCTAAGTGCCTTTGGGGGTGACTGCCAGCGGCCTCACCTTTCGGAAATACTGGAAACTCGCCTCCCAACCATGTATGCAGTAAAGGGCCTATAGCAAGTCTATCAAACCCACCTCGTCGGGGGAGGCTTGCCACATTTCTAATCCAAGTCACCACAATGGGATATCAGACGGGGGAAGTAGAAAGGGCGAGAGGTGAACTGCCATGTATTGTCTTACAGGAACTCGGCTAACTGCAGGGAGCCTGTTGTGGTTAGATATACGAGAAGATCCTACAGGGGAGTGCACTGGGACGGGGGTCTTGCAAGAGGCAGCAGAGAGGCTGGCACAAGCAGGTGGCATCAATGGGAAGGTGGAAGATACATCAATGAAAGCAGGCCCTGGTCTGGCAGCAGTTCCTGACAAGCTAGCCAAGAAATTCAGGAGTATGTAGATTTCTCAGAATTGCTGTCGGCCCTACCGGAAGGGTCCCCACTGGGTATGCAGTCCAGTGAGCAGTTCCTGATTATACAGGTTGCAGAAAACAGCAGCACAAGGTGAAGAATTCCAGATGTGACAACTTGGACCAGGTGCTTCTGCTTGTATATACATTGGCACAGTAGCACTGTATATACAGACAAACTGGTAGACTTTCTTGGCTATCAGAAGGGACATGAAATGTCCATTGCAACATTGCTTTAATACAGTATTAAATAGCTAAATGACAATTAGTATAGAAAACTCAATTTTGAAATGTTCAGATTTTGGAGTGCACAACAGTGTGAAATCACCAAACTAATTGGCAGAATTGGAATCGTTGAGGTTAATTTGTATGTAAATGTGCCTTTGCAAAATTCTAGCAGCTATAGGTTAACCGAAGTGTACCCCATAGCAAATATTTTTAATTTCACATTGTAGCGAAAACACTCAAAGATGCCAGAGTGGCAACATGTAGTTTCTTGATCTGGGAGGACTATAGGTGCAAAAAATGCAAAAATGCATTGTGTAGACCCTATTGCAAAATAACCCCTCGAAAGTTTGACCACCAGACTATTCAAGAACGAAAATTGCAAGGATGCTTGAGTCTGAATGAATGAAATTACTATACTATTTTCTTACAAATATATTCTTTGTAAGTACATCCCAAGAAAAAATAATAGGAATTAGATCTCAATAAATGAAAGTAAAGTAGATTAATAAATGTATCACAAGACTTATTTGTTGTTTGTTTTTTACTATTTGGATTATTCAGACCCAGTTGTCACTATAAAACAGTTTTTATTGAATTAAACATATACACTCATACAATAATTTTTCTCTAATTTACACAAATAATAGTGTCATATAATATTTCTGTACAAAATCTAATGAAGTAAAACAAATTAATAAAAAATAATTTTTGCAAATATGATAGTCTAATTTGTATCAAAAATAATTCTTGCAAGTTATTTCAAAATCTTTTAACATCATATCCACATGATTAAGGCAATCTTCACATACTTTCAATTCTTCTCGATGTTTCTCAAGACTGTAAATGGCCTAATATTTAAAAGTAATTAATTCTATAATAATTGATAATTTCACTGATGACAAGCCTAATCAAATAATGGCTAATGATGGAATAGCTCTGGAGCTATACAGGTACATTCACACTATAATTAATAAATTATGGTTTATTTATTAGCACACTGTTGGATTGTTACTAGTAACTCATTCACTTGTATGTAACTCAAACATAATATCATTTGTTTTTGTTTTATCGTTTTGTAAAGTTCATCAGCGTAAAAATTAAAGCATGTACAAAGTTCAGGCAAGGGTTTGTAGCTAACTAGCATGGTGGTGAACCATGCTTTAATCCTCAACATTTTTGTGCCATCACCTGGGAATCAACATTCTTGTCTTGTCTTTTGTGGCTCTACCATTTATTTGCAAATACCACTAATCTTATGTTAACCTCATTACCAAGGAAGAGGAGCTAGGAGCAGAGCAATTTGAAATAGACAAACATGATGTCGTTGACACTGAGCTAAGCATGTGTCACTTAGTTGTCATCATTCTACTGAACTGATCCAACCTCTCATCGCAATGTCCAATCCAGGAAGTTTGAATGAGTAGACAAAGAATTCCAGGACATCGTGATGGCCATTGACTTAATGAACAAAGCAACTAGCAATACCTGTCACTTTCAACTTCATCTAGACATGATTGCTTACTTAGACGTGAGCTTTTGGATACGTGTATCATTTATTTCCACTATTAAGTTCAGAAGTTTGTTGCATGAACTGTTTGGGTAGCGACTAATTCTGCAAGTCTCAGTACTGGTGCAAGAAGTGCCAATGACAAAACCATTCATTACTGCATAAGGAGACTACTAAAACTCCAGCTGCTGCTCACTCCTACAACTTTGAACTCTTCTGGTCCTGCCATCCCAGCCAGTTCCACTCTAGCTGAAGCAACCCCAGGTAGGCCTAACATCCCAGTGTAGGAATTGGAACTGATGCTCTGATAATGATTAGTGCCATTCTTGTTAGCAGCCACGGATAATCCGGGGATGTCTGGAGTATTCTGGGAATCCATGGATACTCTGCCAAGGGGGTATTATATACATAGGTTGGCATCCACGGATAATCTAAGGATGTCCAGAGTATCCGGGGAATCCATGGAAGGACACTGGACAACTGACGGCGTTCTTGGACAACCCTCTCATTATTTGGTTAGCAGTCATATGACATGACTATATAAACTGTTCAAACACAGGAAGGGGTTCCCAGCAGTAAACTTTTCTAGTATCAAAATTTTGATGGTTGAATAGTTCTTCAGTGTCAATTTATACAGTGTAGAAACATAGTTATTCTCGAAACAGTTGTACTACAGTAAAACGTCTGTTATCAGGCCGTCCAACTTACGGGCAGTTCTACGGGAGGTCTGTCTATCGGGCGGGTTTGAAAACACTTTTTACGTTATACACATTACTCATACAAGTAAGTGTGCACTTTATACATGTAGTAGGCACTTATTGGCTCACGTGACAATTTTTGACAAACCAGCTTCTTGTTTGCTGTTAATGATTCTTACAGCGGTGCCTTAAAAGGTGCTAATTACTAGATAGCGACAACTAAGATTTTTTTCACATTTTCCTTTGCTTTTTTCCAGACCCCTTTAGGTGAGAATGTTTCAGTCTACTAGATATTTAACCAACACAATTACTATACAAGAATACATCATGTTTAAAACATTTAACAGTGTATTGCATGAAGTTTTATATTTTCCCTGCAAATTTCGTACTAAAAATCATGACAAATTACAAGTGTGATGCATTTTCATTAATAACTTTAAAATACTGAGATACTGGCAAATCTTAGTTATGGGCACCTCTCTGACCCAAACCGCTGAGATAGCAAATGATTTACTGCATGTCATAACTTTAGTTACACAGTTCACACACACACACACACACGCATGCATGTAAGCACACACACACACAAGAGTGTTGTGATCACAACTGTTGATGTTGTGTACATGTGATGTAGCTTATGCCTGTTTATATGTGGCAAACTTAACACTTCTGAGTTAGCTAGTTTGTTGATGTTATTGCTGAATTGCACATTTTGGTGATGTGAATAGATGCCAAATTTTCTAATATCTGATTAAAATTAAGATGCACTTGTTGGTTGTCAAGTGCCACTAGTAGTCAGGATAGCGTATTTTTAATACTAAGGAAGCTACCACTACTTGGTGGAAGATGAGGTAAATACACAATTACATATTTATTAATTAATTAATTTAATTATTTATATCTGACCTATTTGTTTTTTGTAGCTGAGAGCTTGTTCAAAAGTTACTGGTAACTGAGATAGTCAGAATAGTTTATATTTGATACTACAGAAGTTACCATTACTCAAGTAATAATATGATATGATAGCACGGAAAACTGTGGTATTCAGATAATAACATGATACAATTCCAATTCCAAATGTAATGAATATCTGGTACCAGGCTTCTAATTGAAAGTTCTTTGTCCAATTTATGTGTAATCAGACACATTGTTACACTGCTCTACAAGAAAGAGTGTGATTATAACCTGGTCACTTCATGTCTGCACGGTCTCAAGTGCAGTGGCAAGATTTAGGGGGTCACACGAGCTTCCCTTTTTTCAGAATGAGGCCTCATTTTTAGCTACAGTATTTCTTACCTGTAAGTGGAAATAAAAGTAGCTATAATAGAATCACTTCTTGCTCATCATTGTTTTTCCTCGTCCTCAGTAATTGTGATCTTTTAAAGAACGCTCCTCTACTTATTGATAAATTGAGTCACGATTTTTATTGTTTGTCTTTATAATATGGCAATATGGCAGACCAAGCTTGTAACAAGCGAAAGCAGAACAAGTTTAGCGTTTATTAATTCTGCAGAGAATAGTATTATATTTAGTGGTTGCTACTTATTCAATTTTTTTTTCTTCATGGTTGAATTTGTTCTTAGTTTTTTAATTTCCTGATTTTAGCATTTCAATATTTCAGTTCTTCAGTCACATTATAACGCTATAATTGTGTGAATGAATATTAGAATATAATTTGGTAGGAAATGCAATAGCCAACATTTCTATAAGTAGCTATACCTATTTCATCCTAGATCTGCCCCTGAAGTGACTTTGGATATTAACACTGTATATATGATCTGTCTGCCTCCAGATGTATTTAGTTTAGCTATGAAGGCCAAACTACTTTCACTATTGCAATCTTAGACAGTGCCTTAAATTCATGTGTTGTGTGCTCTTCTCGTCGCATCATTTAGTGTTTCAATACGATCCTTTACCATTCAGCCACACCCCTTCATTTAATAGTGTCAAGATTATATCTGTATGCTGAAGCTAAGTGCTCATAAAACTAATAGTAGCTATAACATGAAATGTGAAAAGTTTAATATAAGCTATTCAGGTAAGGATTGTGTAATTTAGTCAAGTACAACTGTTCAATTAAATTTAGATGAATAGTTATCTTCAATGGAATGAAAGCTTTACAACGTAAAAAGTATCAGTATCTTTTGACAACAAGCTCTCACTACTAAAGTTAGCCTCAATTTTATTGTTTGGTAAAGGGTTTTCATTTCCATAGCCAAGAAAGTTGTTGTGACTGTAACAATACACAATCTCGATAACAATGGTTTTACCACTACAGAAACTGAAGGCTAGCCTGAAAATGCTGTATTCTTTACGCAAAGAAATGTTTCAATCTTAAAGAGTTCAGTCATTATGATTTTATTGCCCAAAACTATAATTCTCTCTCCAAATACTTTAAAATTGTTCTGCTGTTCTTAGAAAGCCAGTATAGCCAACAATATGGTATTTATTAATAATGGGAGCTCATGCAAAACCTCAGCATAATTACTTCAAGTACCAGGTATCTCTGGACACCAAATCAGCTTTAACTGCAAAGACCGGCCGGTTATTAATTTAAAATTAAATTATGTCTGGAAACGGTCTTCAATGTCATGGCAACCATTCGCAACAACTGTTTTTGACTTGAAAAATACAATTTATATCAGTTGTGTAAATCCATACCAACCTCGTGACGCAGCCTATACATATACAAATCTGCATTTTAACAGAATAATTGTACTTCACACCATCTCATCACACCCTCATGCCACAAATGCTTCATTCTTTGTTT
>WLWD01004838.1_pt1 | contig 34943 bp, 23 predicted proteins | sample 6712731 | NCBI WGS metagenome assembly WLWD01 (sample SAMN12718690, study PRJNA576275) | sponge metagenome | isolation source: marine sponge | host: Mycale hentscheli | place: New Zealand: South Island, Marlborough, Capsize Point | collected 2014-11-01 | reverse complement strand
TCTCTTCTAATTATTGCCCACCTAATACTAACCCACACTTGTGATTCCAGAGCAGCACTAAGTTATTGAACAGTTAAGAACATCACTGACTCTCATCACTGACTACTAACCGCGAGGCCATAATATAGCTGATAGTTTTAGTGTGACGATACAAACTTTCCGTTAAAACCAGATTTCATTTTATACTGAACAAACTTTGAGTGCCTTATTTGAGACTGATCACTCACTAAAATGACACTAGATTACAGTCTAAACTGCACACTAAACACGTACTCACCAAACTCTGCTGCTCCGATGCAAATAAACAAACCCAAATAGGTTTAACGCTACCTTACCTAAAACAGAAATCAATTGTGTGGGACACGCCCACATTAGTCGCACCTGTCTGTGTAGGATGCCGAAAAGCTCTAACTATAATAACCTAAAACAGAAATCAATTGTGTGGGACACGCCCACATTAGTCGCACCTGTCGGTGTAGGATGCCGAAAAGCTCAAACTATAATATTCACATATCGTGTAACGTCACCGTACTACAATTTTGTTGATTAGAAAGAAGAAAGTTGGAAGGTAATTATGGCTCTAGTCTCTTGGGTAGGTTGCTAAAGGACTCCACATCCCTTATGTTTTGAGCAAGACACATAAAACCATCTAACAATGTGAAATGTATACCTAGCTGCAGAGAATATTTAAAGAGTGTATGCATTTAATCAGATTGACTTGCGTACAATATCAAGGACGTCAGCAGAAATTGTGTGAGGGGGAGTTGCAGGAGAGAGAGAGGGATACTTGATCAATGAAAGTAAATGCACTGATATTCTCCATCTTAACTTCTGGTTAAGGATATATTTGTTCTATTATATGTATATGAACTTCAGGACTGTACCAACATCAGAACTGTTTCAATATTGGACGCCTCTTGCTAAGTATAGCTACATGCACTACCCAAACCTGCCATTCATCTTGTATCTGACACCTTCAGTTAAACTTCATAATTTCACTAACATAATTTTCATTCATTATGATAATGTATCTATTCTCTATTGCAGCTTCTGTTTAGACATTATATTAAAAGTCGAACCCAGGTCAGCTGAAATTTCTCTGCCCAATTATCCAGTATTTAGTATGCGAAAAGACAGAGATGGATGGATACTAGAGATAGAGGGATACTAGAGATAGAGGGACAATAGAGATAGAGGGACACTAGAGATAGAGGGACACTAGAGATAGAGGGACACTAGAGACAGAGGGACACTAGAGATAGGGGGACACTAGAGATAGAGGGACACTAGAGATAGAGGGACACTAGAGATAGAGGGACACTAGAGATAGAGGGACACTAGAGGAGATAGAGGGACACTAGAGATAGAGGGACACTAGAGACAGGTACACTAGCGATAGAGGGACACTAGAGACAGGGACACTAGATATAGAGGGACACTAGAGATAGAGGGACTAGAGATATAGGGGCACTAGAAATAGAGGGGCACTAGAGATGAGGGATACTAGAGATAGAGGGACACTAGAGATAGATGGACACTAGACATAGAGCAACATATACTTTAACAGCAATATGAACTGTGTGATAATAAACCATCAGTTGTAGATATGCTTCTATAAAGGTGCAGATTGTAATATGTCATTTTTGTATAGCTAGAGTGTATTAAACAGAACATTACTATAAACTTAACAATTAGCTATTAGCTATTTTGAATCCGCACAAGAAAGTCATCTGATCCATACTAGAACATGATTGTTATGTGGTAACATATCAATTTAATCAGTGAATAAATTAATCTGAAATTTCAGTAGTAACTTGTACAGTATTTAAATTATTTTCATTTAAAACTCACCTGATAAAAAGAGCATAAATTCAGTAATAAAATATTACTTGAATGTTATATTTTTGCTGACTAAAAACTATGGGTAATTTATAAATGACTACCAGCTGTACCATTATTAGCTGCTCTCAGCTCATAATATTACATTAGATGAATAATTACAATATGAATACAGTGTGTAGGAAGGGGGTGGGCCTGCTGGGGGTGGGCGGCGGGGGCTGCAGCCTCGCCCCCCCCCCCCCCCCCCCCCCCCCCCCCCATAATTTTTGGGCACGTTTTTTCGTGGTGATTTCTCACATGAATAATTGTTATAAACATGCCTTTGGAGATCCCCCTCCCCCACCTCCCACCCCTCCCCCTCCCATACTGAAACATCTTCCTATACCTCTCAATGAAGTATTTAAGTATGCTACGTAAAATGCTAACATATAGTTTACTTGTACCGTAGTTCATGTATATTAATCCTAGGGTTCCTCCCAAACTAACATATCCAATGAGTGGTGACTATGATGCATTAATTGCACACAAACATTATGAAGAACCAACAACAACAGTTAACACACAATTTAGTCATTATAACACGTTGAAATGCTGACACTAATTATTCTCAAGCTATTTCTAAGTAATATTCAACTAATTATTAATTGTTTTAGAAACAGTACTGTTGTATGATTTCTGTTCCATTCCTGATCCAGTACATTCCAGGCTGCTGTACACTGCCACATGACTCAATAGGACAATCTCTAGATCGCCCCAGGGGATTCACACCATGCTCTGTGTACAGAAGTTGCAATACTCCAGCCAAAATGCCTTCTTGAATTTGACTTCTATTGTTACAATTGTTGGTCGTTATTGCTCGATTAATTCCACTTCTCATTTGAATAGCATTTGTAAAGCAGTTACCTATAGAATTATACATGTATTATAACATACATATCTATTCTATGCTAGATATCTTCACAATCGTATTATTTGTGGTTGTGACCTTAGTTGTGATAAACCAAGATGTCACAAGGTGGTAGCCAACTGCTGACTTGGCAGCTGATTACCCTCAAATGAGCTCAGTTAGAGCTCATTACCAGTTCCCAGGTTTTTACAGCTACCTTTCCCTATCCAGCCTGGCTAATGCAGGTGTGTGAGGAGTTAATAAGAACTAACTCAGAGCGTTACTTCCAACTTTACAAATTGATTTAAATACAAACCCCAGTAGAACTTCTACAGTGAAGGTATCTAGCACAGAATGAAGTATTTATTACAGTCGTCAAGGTGATAATAGCAATACATTTAATAGCAGGTTTAATTAATCCCACAAGATGAAGGCGAGTCAACTTATGAATGATTGTGGTATAAATATCTTGCTACATCACCTGATGCTTTTTGATGTACACATTTTTTACTACATTGAATCAAAGAAGAGGACATCTTGTAGTGAATACACCGCCTGAAAAGAGTCCACTGATAACCATAACAAAATCCGTAAACTGTCTTCATAATTAGAGTTTACAAAAAGTTGACAGGGCTGTAGAGGTTATCAAGCCAGTTATAAACTGATTAGCAATAATTTATGATTTTGTTATGGTTGTTACTGGACACTTTTCATGCAGTGATAGTTAGTAAAAGAGGACATTCAGTAGTGAATAAGTAGAGAAAGAGGACATCTTGATAGTGTACAGAATTTCATATAATTCCATTTTTACCACTCCAATATAATAAATATATAAATTTAATATTTTTCATGTGAAGAAAAGCCTGTAGGGAAAATATTCACCACGAAGAAAAGTTGTTGTTTTTTGTATATAACAACAATTACTAATGAAGACTCGTCAGAGTTGAAACATCTTTCTGTGGACTATTACTATACTAGACTACACCTACTACTACTTAAATTAAATTAATTATGGGTTAGAAATTGAGATATAAAGAAGTGTTGAGTTAGGCATCTCACTATATAGGATAAGAAAGTAAAACAAAACCAAGAGAACATTTGTAGCCCTTTGTAAAACATACTATTTGCGGCTACTGTTCTGATTACTTCACTTGGTCCAGAGAAAGGTCCAGTATTGACACTGTTGACTCCAGCTACAGTGAAGGTGTACTCAGTGAAGGGCTTGAGGTCAGTGATTAGATGAGTGGTAGCACTAGACTGTGTATTGATTGTTATGTTTCTATTAGTTCCCACTCCATATTGAATCGTGTAACTAATGATAATTCCATTTCTCAGTGAGACATCTATCTGTGTCCATGTGAGTGTCAGATTAGTAGACATTATTTGATTAGCAGTAGGTACTCCAGGATGACCAGTAGGAGCTGAACAAGTAGAATACCGAATAAGTTAATAAGGCATTCATATATGCATTTATTTACTTGTATCTTCACTTACTATCTTCAGCAGTTCTAATAATTTCACTAGCCGTAGAGAAAGGTCCAGTATTGACACTGTTGACTCCAGCTACAGTGAAGGTGTAATTAGTGAAGGGCTTGAGGCCAGTGATTAGATGAGTGGTAGCACTAGACTGTGTATTGATTGTCATCTCTCTAGAAATTCCCTCTCCATATTCAATTATATAGCTAGTGATAATTCCATTTCTTTGGGAGACATCTACCTGTGTCCATACGAGAGTAATGTTAGTAGACATTATTATACTAGCAGTAGGTACTCCAGGACTACCAGTAGGAGCTGAAAAAGATTACAAATTATGTTAATACAATTATATATTATATATATAAGTTATAATATAACATGATTGAATTATATATATATAAAGAAATAAGTAATTAAATATTATATATTTATTATATTTATATATATAATATTTAATTATATTAATTGTATTAACAATTAGTATACTTATTGTTAATTCAATTATATATCATATATATTATATATTATGTTATATATTATATGATATGAATTATATATAATATGTTATTTAATCACTTGTTTCTTCACTTACTATTTTCTGTAGTTCTAATAATTTCACTAGCTGCAGAAGAAGGTCCTCTGTTGGCACTGTTGACTCCAGCTACAGTGAAGGTATAGTTAGTGAAGGCTTTGAGACCAGTGATTAGATGAGTGGTAGCACTAGACTGTGTATTGATTGTCATGTCCCTAGTATTCCCCTCTCCATATTCAATTATATATCCAATGATAATTCCATTTCTCTGTGAGATATCTATCTGTGTCCATATGAGTGTGAGATTAGTAGACATTATTTGATCAGCAGTAGGTACTCCAGGACGACCAGTAGGAGCTGAAAAAGAAGAATACCAAATATGTTGATATCATAATAATAATGTATATAATTTTAGATGTTATATGTTGACATTTGACATGATTATTACTATTGTTTTATTGTTTTTTATTGTTGTTTATAGTTTTAGTACCACAGTCTTCATCAGGTTACAAAAGTTAATATGAAATTTAAATAAAAAGAGCAGACACAGAAAAACCGCTGCTAGTTACTGGACCAAAGATACATGACAGTTAGTAAGTAAAATATGATTGGTGAAAGTTGACAGGTAAAATTTGAGGCATAAAACTGCTGATGTTTAAACAGATAAATAATTAAAGAAGTAAATTAGTAAAAATAGTTAGTAAAGTTATTAATGAAACTTCATATGGTGTGAATTTTTGCAGTTATTGCAGTTTCTGATATGCCATGCTTCGTTGATAACTAGCCCATTATCTTCTCTCACTGTTACCTTTGAGAAAAGGTGACTGTACTTATATGTGTGTATGTATGTATGTATGTATGTATGTATGTATGTATGTTTTTTGTTTGTTTGTTTGTATGTATGTATGTATGCGTGTATGTACATAATATTTGTTCACTTACTATCTTCAGCAGTTCTAGTATTTCCACTAGCAGCAGAAAAAGGACCTCTGTTGACACTGTTGACTCCAGCTACAGTGAAGGTATAGTTAGTGAAGGGCTTGAGGTCAGTGATTAGATGAGTGGTAGCACTAGACTGTGTATTGATTGACATGTTTCTATTAGTTCCCACTCCATATTGGATGATGTAATGAGTAATTATTCCATTTCTCTGTGCCATATTTATTTCAGTCCATGTGAGGGTAATGTTAGTAGACATTATAGTATTTGCCACTGCACTAGGTATTCCAGGACTACCACTCGGAGCTACAAATAGAGAAGCAAACAATAATGACTTGCTAGGCCAGCATGTTTACACCACTATGCTATATATAGCATGCTTACATCACTGTGCTATATATAGCATGCTTACACCACTGTGCTATATATTGAATGTTTACACCACTGTGCTATATATAGCATGTTTACACCACTGTGCTATATATAGCATGCTTACACCACTGTGTTATATATAGCATGTTTACACCACTGTGCTATATATAGCATGCTTACACCACTGTGCTATATATAGCATGCTTACATCACTGTGCTATATATAGCATTTATTATTGAATACCAATATACCTTACTTTGTTTTTATATATGGTGAGTATTTATATATTCATTCACACAATAATTCATTAGCATAACTCGTGATGTGCTTCGGCACACGTGGTGAGTGAGCTTGTCTGACTAAAATTTAGATTTGAATACTAACAACTAATAATATTTATTTGTTAGTCAATGTTTTTAAATTCATTTGTGCTATTGTTTAGCAACATTTATACACACTTGTTCACTGGATAGACCAACACAAGACTTGTATGCTTCATTGAAAATGCTCAGTTGTACTTGAACTCTACTGAATAAAGCATCCATTGAATTTTTTTTGGTGGTTTGACTATTGGACAATGGATTTTAAAGTAAGAACAGTTGTGCTACATAAGGGTATAGCTATGACAAACAGCGCATTAACCAAGATAACTTACCACCACCACTAATAGTATAGAAAAAAACCCTGTTAAATTTGTAGGACCTAACTGCAAACGTTTCTTCTCTTCTCTCTCTGTAAGCGTAGCCCTTTGCCGTTGTCTTTCCTGGCAATCATTACTTCTCCTGAATTTCTTGAGCCTGTGCTAATGGTAACATTATTAGCCTCTGGGGTGGACACGCATCGAGTTCTTTGAACTTTGCCATGTACTTTTACATAAGTAAGAGTGACATAGTGAAATATTTCAGGAGCAGGTTATTTTACTTCCATAAGCCAGAGGCGAGTGAAAGTAAAACTTGAGAGTGAAATATCTTGTCATATCACTCTGTCAGTTTAATAAGTGATCACTCTGTCAGTTTAATAAGTAATCACTCTGTTAGTTTAATAAGTGATCACTCTGTCAGTTTAATAAGTGATCACTCTGTCAGTTTAATAAGTGATCACTCTGTCAGTTTAATAAGTGATCACTCTGTCAGTTTAATAAGTGATCACTCTGTCAGTTTAATAAGTGATCACTCTGTCAGTTAAATAAGTGATCACTCTGTCAGTTTAATAAGTGATCACTCTGTCAGTTTAATAAGTGATCACTCTGTCAGTTTAATAAGTGATCACTCTGTCAGTTTAATAAGTGATCACTCTGTCAGTTTAATAAGTGATCACTCTGTCAGTTTAATATGTGGTTTATTCTATGTTAGATATCTTCACTGCAGTAGTTTGTACTACTACGGTTGGTATAATGTGAGATAGTACCTGTGAAATGGATGAACTTAAAAAATCAGGAAGGAAAAACAGCAACTGAAACTAAAAACAAAACTACTTTACAAAGATTCTTGTGTGCAGCATACATAAAATTAGTGAAAAGGTAAGTTAATCAAGTTAATTTATAAGAAAAAAAATGAAAGTTGCTAATATACAAAGAGATTTTAATGATGAAAGTAGTTAGCTATATGTAAGTGCTGAATTCAACCATGAAAAGAAAATTGAATTCCTTAATAAGCTATATCAACTAAATACAATACTATTCTGTCCAGAATCAATGATTGGCTAAACTTGCTCTGCTTTGGTATACTATGAGTTTGGTCTGGCATATTATAAGGAAAATTCTTGACTCAGCATATCAATTACTGGAGTACAAGGAAAAACAACAACGAACAAAAAGTTATAGCTATAAACTTTTGTACTTCCACTTAACAGGTAAGAAATAAAATAGCCAACAAGGCTTATTTTGGCATAAAGAGGGCTCATTCTGAAGAAAAAAAAAGGGGAGGGCTTATGCTACACCATTTGAGCCCCTCTAAATGTGACACTGCTTAAAAGCACCGTCAGCCGCTGACACGGCTATGATGGGGTGTGTACCCGTGAATACATGGGTCAAGATCAGTAAGTGAGAAAAATAAAAGCAGACTAAAGTAACTAAACAAAGTTGTAGAGGATAGTAACAATGTATAACTTGTTCCATAAGTTAGTACATCAAAGAACCACAATGTGGTAGGGAACTTGCTAATATAATATTGACAATTCAAAATAGTTTATTAAACAATGGCAAACTATTTATACCTATTTTGAAAAGAAAAGATTTAAATTTTATATCTATTTTTTTCATGAGTAGTTCTTACTGTCTTCTAGAGTCCTAATTATTCGACTATCACCAGAGAAAGGTCCAGTATTGGCACTGTTTCTGCCAGCTACACCAAATGCATAATGGGTGAATGGATTGAGGCCAGTCAATACAAATGTAGTAGTATTAGAGCCTGTATCTCTTGTTTGTACAGTAGCTCCATCTCCATATCTAATCAAGTAGCCAATGATCACTCCATTTCTCTCAGAAATTAGTATCTCTGTCCACATGAGAGTTACATTAGTAGACATTATTTGATTAACTGTAGGTACTCCAGGACTACCAGTAGGAGCTGAAGAAAAAGAACACATAGAACACTCAGTAAGTGTATGTATGTATGTATGTATGTATGTATGTATGTATGTATGTAAATTTGTACATACATATATAATGTATATATGTATGTACGAATATGTATTATGTGTTATATTCATATATACATCTATATTTATAGTATTCATGCTTTCATATAGCATTTAGAGGAAAAGAAATGGTTCTTATAACTCAAAAGTAAAAATTGCAAGACCTAATATGTTTTTTATTTTGCAACAATTATTCCCTAAACAAAATATAATAGATGTAATAGTCTAAAGGTGGCACTGACTTGCTGCCATATCAATGACACTAAGCTAATTTATTAGGACACCCATACCCAATTCATGTTTTTCTATACATAATGTGGAAACAATATACCAGAAACAATGATAGAATTATCTTCTAGCAACACTCTAGGATTATTGTGAGCCACTATAATTAAAAACAAAGTGTTGAGCAGTTGAAAAGGTTGTCAGGAATATAAGACTAATAAGAAAAAATTTCCAAAAGATGGCCAGCTTATGTCATAATGGTTATGAATTTCATTGCTCTATCACATGTGCTACCAATATGCTGCACATAAAATTATATATAAAATCTCAAGATAAATAAAGTTATGTATTCATTTACCTTGTAAAGTCAGTGTTTCAGACACAGCTGGTACACTCAAATATGTGCCAGTAGTAGCTCTCACACGAACAGCAACAGTAGAAGTAGAAGTATTAACAGTCTCAGTTGTGTAAGTAGTTCCAGTCACTTCAGTACCACCAGTATTGACATTCATAGTGTTTATATACACACGATATGTAGCTCCTGAGAATCTAGTTGGAGGAGTCCAGGTGGCCTGTACTCTCCTATTACTAATCTCTCTCAATGTAACATTAGTAGGAGGACCTGGATCTGAAAATGTTTAATATAATAATGAAGCAACAAGGAGGACCTGGATCTAAGAGATAATAATGCACTGAATACAAGTCTGAGCTCATTTTTAGCAAGACTACTTCCTCTTTATTGTATATTGTCTACAAGTATTCTTACCATCCAAATGCTTTTGAAAGTGTCAGTTTTAATTAAGTAGCATAAAGCACTTGGTTAAAATAACTTTTATCTATTGTGCAAGATTATCTAAGGTTTTCACAATAGACCCTTTGCAGATAAAGATTCACCTAATATGCATAATGCTTCTGATGCCATGTCTACAACAAAACTTGTTAAAGTAACTTTGTCAACCTGTAAGATACCTGAGGTCCGCCAGAGATTAGTGCTTTCTTAAATATCCAGTGCTTTCACAAGTAAGGGATAATTATTCGTGAATAATTGGATTCAAATGGCAACCATAGCGCTAGGGCAACACAAACACCTGCTTCTGGGTCATCCTTCTTCTATTGAATTTATTATGACTTCCCTTTTTCTGCTTGGCATACAAGCCATTACCTGCTGCAATGTTTAAATTTATCTGTGCATGTCTACCACTCACACAATTCCAAGGGTCACCCAAGTCATTGAAGATCAGTGATATTTCACTGCATTAGCATAACATAACATGACTAATGTTTGATGCTATTGGCTTTATTGGGATAGTGTAAGGAAGAAACTGAAACATAAAACCGTTTGTGAAGTAAGTATTTTCTTCTTTCAAGAACTCAGTGGCAGATTCATGCTACAGTCTAAAGCATTCAGGAAACGTCCTAGAGCTGATACTACCCAAGCAAATGGAAGTGTTTGGGACTGCCTAGCAAGTGGAAAAGGCTTTATTCCGTGCAAAGTGTTCGCGACCTTGGATAAACGGGCTCATAGCCAACTTGAAAGAGGTAAGACCCACTAGTGGGTGTTAGAATGACAAAGTCCTAAGTATAAAAGCGTGTGATCAGCCTTGACTGTTTCCCACATCTTCCTAGACTGCTAGGTAAGAAGGAGGTCTTAAATTTCCACAATCACTGACAGTTCTACTTAGACCCTTTGTATATATTCCGTCTTGCGTTCAAAACAGTTACGGACTCCGCTACCCTGGTAGAGGCAGGAATAACAAAGTTATTAACAATAAAATATTGAAATACCAGAAATTAAAATGAAATGGTGATGCACAAGTAATATTTAAAAAGTTAGATATGTTATAACAAAACAAAAAAAGGCAAAACTATGACATCGACGAATATCGACGATACACAATTGCTGTGCAGACGTATTAATACCCAGTGTCTTCCGAAGGCCTTCCTTGCATGAAGGTTTCTTTAACCTGAACAGGAAGCCAGCCTTCAAGAAGCCTCATTTAGGCCGAACTCACCCTCAATGGAACGTGAAGATTGAACTGAAAAACCTATAAAGGTGTGACCACCCCAGAGATGACTAATCATAAACAGCTCACTTTTTAAGTTATATATTTATTGCTTGCTGGATCCTCTACTGAGTTTGAAATCCTTTGTAAGAAGTAGTCAGCACTGGATACTAGGCAGCAAAGATTTTAGTGAAGGAAGAAATCTGATATCAACCTCATTTAGAACTTTAACAATTCGTTTGATGCTATGGTGGAGTGCAGAGGGAGTTTGCAAGAGTACTGCAGAGCTACCACCCCCCTTAACATAACTTGAAAAGGATGTGTCTGGTATCTGACTATTGAATTTGCCTTTACGTATACTACGTGGATCAACAAGAAGAGGATACCATTATATTATATACGACTTTCTCACTGCCATCTTCCCAATACAGGAAAACTAGAGGTAATTTGCACTGTGCCAATGCTTTGATATAAGATAGTATCTACGGCAGTTTATTCTAATGTTATAAGCTTAGTATAAGCTAGATGATACTGCGCTTATAGCTAGCTTATTCTAGCTAGCTTATAGGAAAGTCAAGTATCATCTAGCTTATACTAAGCTTATAACATTAGAATAAGCTGCCGTAGATACTATCTTATATCAAAGCATTGGCAAAGTGTTTTGTTATTTTGATTGAGTTGTTAGTGAACTGCTGCTATAATTCTTGCAGTATTGGAGTTACCTGGACAAGGAAAGTAAGTGCCATGCAATTTACTCCGTGGTCACATGTAAACCTCAACTTCTGAGGCCTGCTTTTCAAACCATGTAGTTTTTTTTATCTTTAGGAACATTTTTTCTGCTTCTTCAGTAAATTAAGGGTGCCCTGCCACCGGGACCTGTGGTCGTTTAATCATTCAGTATAATACCGCAGAACCGCCCGTAACCCAACCCTCGCATGCAATCTATTCACGCATGGCCAGCTCTCAATTTCTACGCGGATCAATTAACTTTGGCGCCAAATTACCGCGAAACAGGAGGACAAACGGGTCCCGAGCTATAACTTTATAACTGTAGTGTACTAGTCTGAAACAGTCACCTCAAATAACATCCTTCTATTATACTTTCAGGGTACGGAGTGAGGCTGTACTTGTGAAGCCATTGGAGCAGCTTAAAACTCTGTCTCAACGGTGACCAACTCCATCCTGACTGGTACCAGCTCCTACTATTCCACCAACCTTGTATTCAGACTTCGCTGCGTATAGACTCCGTCATCATCACTTCAGTTCTTTCTGTCGGGATTGCTACCGCTATATTCTTCAGCCATATCACCTACAAGTCTGAAATTTGTGCTGAACTACCCCGCTCTCACTAATGAGCAACCAACTCCAAGCAACATTGGGAATACGCCGTCACTTCTGCTCGGGGGACTAACCTTTTGCAAAGTTACAACGGCCATCTCACGGCTCATTATTGTATTTCTTATTTTTGTTTACAAGTGGGCTCTTTTTAGAGCTACCACAAGTCAATTGATTACGCTCTTACCAATAAATTGCGCGTTCGCGGAGCTCAACGTTATGGGGGGCGGGGTAAAATAGCGAATCAGTAGTGAACTTGAAAATATAAATCGATATTTCGTGGAATTGTATCATTGAATTGAATCCAAATTTTGCGCACAAGCAGCATACCCCCCTTAGAATAAAGTTACAGAGAGATTTTTTTAGAATAACGCAGGAGTAAAACGGCACGAAAATTTTACTATTTACAAAAAAAGAATATAGATATTAGAAATATGGCTCTGTAATGTTGCGAAGAAGCCCGCTAGCTACTTCTGGAAAAAAAATGAGCACGCTAGTTCCTTCGGCCGCTTCGAAATAACACCGAATAGTAGCCGGTGTGCAGAGCTGTATCGCCGTCCCAGACGGGTCTTCATTCTTCAAATTTGGCTTGCTGGAGTCCTCTATTGGTGCTCATTCCATCTGTAACAACAAAGTAAGCCCACAGTACACAGAAAAAGAAATATAAAGACATAGCAAAAACAGTCAATTTGCGGTTACGGGTCTCGGTTTCCGGTGGCAGGGCACCCTTAAACTTTTTTGAAGCTCATTTTATGTACTGTCTACATATCCCTTCCATTTATTCCATAATAAATGTAGTATCAATGGATTAGAGTTATTGGGCACAGTTGGTGACATGTGGCAAATTGCAAAAAAACAAAAATAAGTGCAACAAGCCTAGTCAAATAGAATAGCTACATTTGTAGGTAGGGATCACATTGCACTGTAATGTGAACTGGAACTTAATCCAATGATCATGTGACATGACAAATGGACCTGTGAAAACACATGTTTGTGTGGACGTACATATGTCATTTTGTACTTTGACCCTTGCATATTTGTGTTAGCTCGGCGGTCAACCCCGTCCAAAACCGTTACAAGGGAAATGCATTTCAAAGTACACTGGTACACCTGAGATTTAAGAAAATAGATTTTACAAGAAGTACACAATGTATGCTTAAGGACTCGCTGTAGCTTATAAGAAGTTTGCTCTTCCTCAGCTGATTTAGCATAAATGTAACTATTGTAAAATGTAAATGAAATTAGTAAATATTTTTATTGTTTCACAATTTCTTTCTCAGCCTCTTTTACTCGTTAGATGTATTCTCTCTCTTTCACAGGCTTTTTTTTTTTTAAATACAGAATTAAAAATATTTAGTTGCCACCGGGAATCGAACCCAGGACCGCTTGCATAATGCACAAGTGCTCTGCCACTGAGCTACAACAATCAGCCAGCAAACAAACACTCTAATTCTGTATTTATACTGTTAAGGGGTACGGCTATGCTACAGTCTCACTCTCAACAGACCAACTAAAGTTCTCTTGTTTCGAAGATTCTTATTATTCGTTGAATTTTTTACTCCACTAATTTATCACTTCATAATTTCTTTCTCTGCCTTCTTTTACTCATTAGATGTATTCTCTCTCTTTCACAGTATTTTTTAAAATACAGAATTAAAAATGCAAATATTTTTAATTTTGTATTTAAAAAAAAGCCTGAGAAAGAGAGAGATCTAATTTTTATTGTTATCGCGGTGAGCAAGGGAAGCAAACAATACACATTCAGGATTAACACGATGGAAAATTAGGTATGTTTGGACATGAATGTGCCTTTTTGTACTCTGACCCCATGCTTTTGTGTCCGCTTGGTAATTGACTGTGCTTTTATTTAATATATTTATTACTATTGTTGAGCTATGTTGAACATAGCACTCAATGTAGATTTTTAATATCAGGACGTTTCAGACCGAGGTCCGTCATCAGCTGTGCAGAAGTGCACTTTTATTCTTTTCCCGACTTTACTATTGGACTATTGATTTTCAAGGGGCAAGCAATCAAATTTACGGGGATGACACGGTAAAGATTGATAAATCAAAGGATTCTGCTTATAAGCTAGCCGCCTTTCCAAAGTCTCTCCATTGAAAATGCTCTATTGTACCAGAGCTTTAATAGATAAACCATCGTATGTATTTATTAACCAATCATATCACACATTCATTATTATTTCAATGTAATATAAAAGGACTTTCAATTTGTATTTTGTGGATTTTTTTGTGTTTGATAATATTTGAATCAACCTTAGAGAAATCTTTGAGTTTGACATATACAAAGACTTCACAAGGACTCTAGTGAGGGCAAATTGGGAGCAACATTTACTAAAGTAGTGTTCAGCTCCCTCCCTTTCCCTTGACAGGACGAAACACTATGGTTATAGAATATTGTAAGTTAGCTAATGTGGTTTAGCTACTACATATCTTAGCACCTTTATTGAGCTCTTTTTCCTGCCCAGTCTATTTTATTTCCATTTTTTTCCCTGCTGCTTGGGAAGCTCAATGTGCTCCCTAGCATTCTTATCCTCTCTAGCTTACTAGTTATTTCTATTTAGCTGATCATTTTTGTTGCATTCAACAAATACTCTATGCCAGCTTGCGCGTCATTAGTGCTAGCACAACACTAGTATATGTATATATGTATGTATGTATGTATGTATGTATGTACATATCTAAGTTTATTGCACAATTAATGCTCTATTTACAATAATATGCATGTTCACTAAACACAAGTCAAGTTGCTAATCTTTTGCTATTGGTCATGTATTATTATAATAGCATCTAATCGAAAAATAATACTATAGCAATTCTAGATATATATTTAGACAAATACTGTTGTTTTATTTGAGGTATAATAATTATTGTGAATATTCCTTATTTATTAAGTAAGTGAAGATGTACCTTGCACTTCAAATACTGGTGAAGTCACTGGAGTTGGTGTATTAGCATTACTAACAGTGTAAGTGTAAGTTCCAGGAAGACGTCCTGTCACTAGTAGAGCAACTCTATACATCTGACTCGCACATGGTCCAGTACCAACAATATCCTCTCCTCCTCCATCAAAAAATGAACCACCACCAGCTGGTCTTGTATATCTATCAACAATATCATTATTCCTTCTCCAAGTCACTGATGTAGCTTCACTTCCTGTAGTTATTCCTTCTATAACTAACCGTAGGTTATCTCTATCAGCTAATTGTGTTGCTGCTTCATCATCAGGATCTAGTTGTATAGTAGTATTAGTAATGGCACCTACAATCACCACACAAGTTTAAGTTTACAAGTAACAGAAAAGTTGCTGCAACAAAATTGTGCATATGTGAACTATTAGGTTTATTTAATATTTTAAACACCCAACATAAACCTTTACCCTACATTTAGACTTTTTTCCAGGGTCCTCCTCAGGGTTCAATAAGGTTTAACCTTTATGGTGATTAATAAACAAAATGTAGACAGGTCCGTATTTTCAAAATTCATAACATGTAGGCACTTGTGGGAAAAGTTGTTGGACAGTAATTTTTAGACCTATTGACCTGCTGAATCCAAATTTGCTGTCTGCCAAACTTGTAACTTATTAGTAAATATGATAATAAGATGTTTATAATGGAGCAGTTATATTTCTGCCATTTATATGTATAGTAGAGTGAATCTGTTTTCATGTATTTGGCACCAAATGAAGCATGTGTTGTAAGGCTTTATTTGCTACTAAAACTGCTGGATTCTTCAAGGCACAATGCCTCATGAAATAGTCAAAATGGGGAAAAATGTGTATGTCATGTTTTCTTTTGTCTCACTTTTTGACAATGTTGAATTCAAACACACATTGTTTGTATTTCAAATAAGTGGCCCCCCAATAAACAGGAATTATAAGTATAGTAAAAATAAATAAAACATGCTGACACTGTTTACTGTCTGCCATTGACATACACAGTGCTTACTGTGACAATGAAAGATAATTGTGACATACTTGACCTTGTTCATTCCACTACATGTGCAGTCTCCGGTACAGTTAAATTTATGTTTTTTTACAGAGTAAATTTTTGTAGGTCTTGTGCGTACTAATTTCTCTACAGGGAATCAGGTACGGAGGTATTGGACATTCAATGGTTTACTCTATTGTTTCTACTCTATGGTTCTATCTATTGGTTCTACTCTATTGGTTCTACTCTATTGGTTCTAGTCTATTGGTTCTACTCTATTGGTTCTACTCTATTGGTTCTACTCTATTGGTTCTACTCTATTGGTTCTTCTCTATTGGTTCTACTCTATTGGTTCTACTCTATTGGTTCTACTCTATTGGTTCTACTCTATTGGTTCTACTCTATTGGTTCTACTCTATTGGTTCTACTCTATTGGTTCTACTCGATTGGTTCTACTCTATTGGTTCTACTCGATTGGTTCTACTCTATTGGTTCTACTCTAGCTGCTTCAATCTTCCATCCCATAATATCGGGACTAGTTGATGCTGGATAGGTGACTTGGGCTTGCCTCCAAATGACTTGGGCTCTTTTATATGAAAATGAAGAGCATCCCTGTTTGGAAGGAATTGATTCTGGTGAGCATGACTTGTTGAATAGTATTATTCGTGCTTCATCAGTAGTGGTCTCTGTGTTGAGATCGTAGAATGCAGATAAACTCTTCAGCATTCTGAAAGACTTCCCAAGCTGCACAGCTGTAAGACCTTCACCTCCAACTGAAAAAAATTGTTTGAGTACTAGAGTACGAGAAATGGGGGGCAATTTTATTTCATAAGAATTACGAGTGGAATAAAAGTTCCAAATTTTGTATCAGTTTTTCTTGGAATCTAATAATGAGAAGATATTTTTTTTAAACATGGGTAAACCTAAAAAAATGAACTGCATCACAACTTAAAATTTTCAACATTTTATTAAAAAAAAAAAAAGTGAAATAATCGTAGAGTAATATTGAAATGAAAAAGAACTCATTGTCTTGCAGTAGAATATCGGTTTAGCTAGTAGTGCACCAAATGTGGAGCACCGCTCCAAAAAAGTTTTATAACTGGACTCATTATTTCCTTCCAGATTCGCTCTAAAATAAGTGAGCGGCACCGTTGGCAGGTAATTTGTCCTTATGTTGTAGTGGAGAAGCCCTTATACCGTATAGCGCTTTTTATTGGCGGGAGTTTAATTTGGTGGTCTGGTAAAGTGTACGATTTGGCGGGGATAAAATTTGGCGGTGAATGTTCTGGTGGCGGAAATCTTCCAGATAGCTAGCTGTGTCAGGGGATACCATGTCTACAAGGCTATATGGAACCCTTTCGCTGGACAAGAGTATACCTGTGAGAGAGAAGAGGCTAACGGTGAAGATCCCTATGCAGTGGCCATTATTTCTGGCGGAGTAACTGTTGGACATGTGCCAAGAAAGATATCGGCTGCCTGCTCACTCTTCTTGCAGAGGTTTGGCCATATAAACTGTATCATTACTGGAAGTAGGCGCTATTCTGAAGATCTGCCTCAGGGAGGTCTAGAGATACCTTGCCTCTACACTTTAACAGGTGAAAGTAAGCTCATAATGAAGATGAGAAAACTATTAGCCCAAGAGTCAGTAATCACCTCACCTCCCCAAAAAAGGATTAAAATTGAAGTTGAAGAAGTTCCGTCAAATGATGAAGATCCTCTCTCGCCAGAAGCAGACAAGCTATGGGTAGCATACAGTGGTATCCAGCTCATGGATTCTGATAAAACTGTGCTGTGTTCAGATAAGTTAACTGATAAACACATAGATTTTGCACAAGAACTTCTCAAAAATCAGTTTCCTAGAATCTGTGGCCGGCAGTCTACATTACTGACGACACTCAATACATGTAGCCGCCTCTGTTTGACAAAGAACTCCCTCTATATACAAGTTTTACACTGTGAGAAGCGTAAACATTGGGTTGTAGTTTCAACTCGAGGGTCAGCACCAAGTATTCAAGTTTATGATTCATTCTTTTCAGGAGTGGATGATGAAACACTGAAATTATGTGTAAAATTGTTTGGCCCAGACAAGACGCTAGAGATGGGAGAATGTACACAACAGATAAACGGTAGTGATTGTGGTGTGCATGCCATAGCTATTATTGTGGCTCTGGCTCATGGCAAAAATCCTTCCTTTTCCCAAAAGACAATTAGACAGCATCTTATTAGTTGTTATGAAAGTATGTCATTATCACTTTTTCCATAAATCAATTTTTGTATCACGATTAATTTTAAATAAATTAGTAATGCATGCATGATCATGCTATAATGGATACATGATTTAAAATATAAGATACCGGCTAGCTACTGTGTGTGCACAGCTTCAATTGCACTGCAAATCCCTGCCTTTCTAAATCCATTGATGGCTAACTCTGGGCGACATTCAATGCTCTGCCATGACGCAATCATCCAGTTAGCGCTTCTGCCTTTGATATTAGACAGGCGCACATCCACCTTTACTTCTTCAACCGGACCTGCTTTCAGCTGCTTCTGAACTTCTTCTGCATACCAGGCTTGAAATTTTGATTTGAGTTCATCTTTCATAGGTTTGTTGATAGAGATGTCCATGGGCTGCAACTTATCAGTACAGTTAGGAGGAATCTGGATAGCCACTATGTGCAGTTCTAAAAGCATTCTTTTGACTGCATCAGTAGTTTGACCTCTGAAACAGTCAAAAAGTACCAAAGCTGGAAATGTCTTTTCTAACCCCAACTCTGCACGCTTCTTCACCACAAAAGGGGTCAAAATCATCTCAATATAATATCGCTTGGTTGTCACTTCATTTGACCAGTGGTTCTCACTATGCCATATATCCCATCCCGTAGGAAAAGTAGTATTTGGGTGGCACCTGTGTGTTTTTCCCTGGTAGATCAGCTGTGGAGGGAGATAGTCACCTACATTGCACATAAAACGGAATAAAATGTGTAGCATCAGGCAGCTTCATACTGTAGTTGGGTTGTCCATCCTCTTGTACATAATCGTTTCTTAGTGAATAATAAGACAATGACCCATGCTAAAGTCTTAATTACAGATATGAATTTTGCTGATTGTGATCAGTAAAAGTGGCTGTGGTTCTTCATCTATAAACCACTATGACACTCCTATTTCTAATAACATGGAAAAATTGTTTACCTGACATAGTTGCTGCAAGCACAGCAGTTATTTGTCGCTTGTCGTCCACATTTACAATGGGTATTATTTTATCCCCAGCTCGGTGCATAGTCCATTGCCCAGTTGGTACTAGTTTCAAAGCAGTGTGATCCCAGTTGATGATTAAATCATTGGGGATATCATTCATAAGCACCTCTGCCACTATATCAGCCAAGAAGATTTCTTTTATTGCCATAAAATTATTAATAGATACCTTTCCAGCATTTGAACTCTTCCGTTTCACATAATTCATTCTGTGAAGCAATGACTTGGCCCAGTTCTTATTGATAACAATATTCCCTCCATGTGAGGCAAGTAATGTAAAGTCTTTTGCCTTTATGATCCCAACAGTAGCTGCCATGACAATATGAGTATTAACTACACCACCCAGGACTCTTAATGCTTCAATATAATCTTGAACAGAGTTATCAAGTTCTTGTCCTAGCAAAAGTGGTCTTCCTTGCTGTTTAGTAGGCAGGGCTTTTATAACTCCATCACTACCTTTCTGCTTCTGGATCTTTAACTGTGCCAAATACTCTGATCTTAGTCTCCGACAAGTTGATTCATTCACCTGTTATAAAATAATTCATAATGACTATATTTTATAGCTAGATCTAATCATTATCCTTACATTACACCTGAGATGAGCAGAAAAATATGAGGCTGCTCTGGTAGGCCCAATTTTCTGCAGTATATTTTCCAATGTTGGCCCTATCCTCCTCCGTATACCGGTTATACTTTCCCCTCTTCTTACTTGCCTCACTTTCACTTGCATCTTCTACAGCCTTATTAGCCTCTTTCAGCTGAGCTTTAGTAAGGGTCTTACACTTGTCCAGAGTAGGTAGTGCAAGGCCATCTTGGGCCCCACTAATCTCCTGCTCCACTGGGTTTTTCCTCTTCAAGTATTTAAGCAATGCCATGATAAAGCAGCTGACTAGCTAAGCTAAGCTCACTCGTGCGCAAGCGCAACCTACGCCTACTAAATATAGCTTATTGCAATTATATTGGCGAAATTAATATTGGCGATCTGCGTCAGAACCGCCAAACCGCCAAACTAAAAATCCGCCGTATTAAATCGCTATACGGTAAGTATACAATAGTAGTAATCGTGCACAGCAACCATCAACAAAAATTTGCTTAGGCAGTGTGCGGCTCAAAGATAGTGCTACAAATCTATTCACTCTATTCAAACTAAATGTGATCTATACAATTTCATTCATGCATACATCATAGCCTTACCTATTACCATATAACTTGTTTGCTTGATTTGATTTCTAATTCAGTCTGTCCTTATTTATAGACTTACCTTCTGCAACTACTGTTCCATCAGTTGTTAAAAAGTACATACATTCAGATACATCATCTGTTTCTTGAACTTTTGATATCTTTTTATGCTTTTTATTTTTATTTTCATTCCGTTAATTTTATGTCGGCCATAAAGTAATGAGCTAGACTAGGAATAATTTTATCATTGCACAAGAAGTTAGATTAAGTGTAAGACATTTTTATTCTCATGAATAGAATGAATGCATTGCCAAACAGCCCATCTTGTTTAGCCTTAAACTCACATTGTCCTTGAACTTGCATAAATAATGTAGTAATAGTAGTAGTAGCAGCCAATAAGTACAGGATCATATCTGTTGGAAAGAAAGAATGTTGATGACAGATTCACATTCAACATTATTTCTGAAGCATTCCCTTCTCAAGTTATTGTTTTTAAAGTTGCTGTTGATTCAACACAGCATATGTTGTTTTCATAAGTCAGTGATATCTTTTTAGTGCCCCATAGAACAGGACTGTCATTTCCTATGTAGATGTGGCAGTAATGAGTTAGCCAATTATTGGCATTATGAAGTAAGAAAAAATACCTAAAGGCTATGGGAGACTTTCAAATAGTGATAACTGTTTAGATTATGGAATAAATTGTAAGAGATCTTTTGTTCAATGGACAGTTTGTAATCTACATGAAGTGGTTGTGTGTGTGAGTGTGTGTGTATTGTGTGTGTGTGTGTGTGTGGAGATTAACTTGTAAATACTGTTTAACTCTCCTTAATAGCACAGCATCTACAATATTCTTTCTGTCAGATATTTTCTTAATAGCAGCTGCACTCCTGGTACTACTATATGTATGTATTATACATAAAAAAGGCAATTATTAATGGTCATAAATCTATTAAATACAAGCATTTCTGCCATTGTAAAGGCTATCATTAGCTATAGTCTTTATGTTATACATAGTTTTGTCATAGCACCTGCAAGTTTCCCTAGGATGTCATCACTAATATAATGACATTCACATACACAGTAAAATGGTTAAAATATTTGTGTATTTAATTAAATTAAAAAAAATATTTTAGTGGAAATTACAATCACAAGCTTACAACTGAGGTCCATTAGTTATGCCTAGTCACAAGCTTACAACTGATGTCCATTAGCTATGCCTAGTCACAAGCATAAAACTGATGTCCATTAGCTATGTCTAGTCACAAGCTTACAACTGATGTCCATTAGCTATGCCTAGTCATAAGCTTACAACTGATGTCCATTAGCTATGCCTAGTCACAAGCTTACAACTGATGTCCATTAGCTATGCCTAGTCACAAGCTTACAACTGATGTCCATTAGCTATGCCTAGTCACAAGCTTACAACTGATGTCCATTAGCTATGCCTAGTCACAAGCTTACAACTGATGTCCATTAGCTATGCCTAGTCACAAGCTTACAACTGATGTCCATTAGCTATGCATAATCACAAGCTTACAACTGATGTCCATTAGCTATGCCTAATCACAAGCTTACAACTGATGTCCATTAGCTATGCCTATAGTCACATGCTTACAACTGATGTCCATTAGCTATGCCTAGTCACAAGCTTACAACTGATGTCCATTAGCTATGCCTAGTTACAAGCTTACAACTGATGTCCATTAGTTATGCCTAGTCACAAGCTTACAACTGATGTCCATTAGCTATGCCTAGTCACAAGCTTACAACTGATGTCCATTAGCTATGCATCCCACCCCTCTATTCAAGCCGAATACCTAGTCACAAGCTACAACTGATGTCCCTTAGGTAGGCTAGTCACAAGCTTACAATGATGTCAATAGTTAGCCTAGTCACAAGCTTAAACTCGATGTCCATTAGCTAGCTATGCCTAGAGTAACTGATTACAACTGAGTCCTTAGCTATGCCAGTCACAAGATTCAATGATGGCATCGCTATGCCTAGTCACAAGCTTACAACTGATGTCCATTAGCTATGCCTAGTCACAAGCTTACAACTGATGTCCATTAGCTATGCCTAGTCACAAGCTTACAACTGATGTCCATTAGCTATGCCTAGTCACAAGCTTACAACTGATGTCCATTAGCTTGCCTAGTCACAAGCTTACAACTGATGTCCATTAGCTATGCCTAGTCACAAGCTTACAACTGATGTCCATTAGCTATGTCTAGTCACAAGCTTACAACTGATGTCCATTAATTATGCCTAGTCACAAGCTTACAACTGATGTCCATTAGCTATGCCTAGTCACACACTTACAACTGATGTCCATAAGCTATGCCTAGTCACAAGCTTACAACTGATGTCCATTAGCTATGCCTAGTCACAAGCTTACAACTGATGTTCATTAGCTATGCCTGGTCACAAGCTTACAACTGATGTCCATTAGCTATGCCTAGTCACAAGCTTATAACTGATGTCTATTAGCTATGCCTAGTCACAAGCTTACAACTGATGTCCATTAGCTATGCCTAGTCACAAAGGTATATTCATGCTACTGCTATAGTAGCGGCAACTGAACTTGAAATGCTAAATATTGAGCAAATATATGATCCAATGTTAGCATTCATGTGACAGCTAGTTTGATTTTATATTGCTGGCCAGAGCCTTAGAAAGCATTAGCTAATGAGGTAATAGTTTGTGAGTCTAAAACATATTCATTGTTTTGTTCTGCGGTTGCATGGACTTAGCACACATAAACTTAGTTTACACTTCACCACAATGCTTTTAGATCACTCTACGAAATTTCATCAGGGGGGTAAGAAGTTAGTTTTGATTGTTCAGGCCATACAATGTGTTTGTTCAAGTATCAGTTTATTTATGGTCTTGATATTTTACTATTATGTTTCAACACCATTTACAGGGCCGTAGTCGATAGTACGACCAGTACGACTTTGGTCGCACCTTTTTTTCGTCAAAGGTAAAGATCGTTACATAAAAATACTATATTATTAAATTAGTAGAGGTCGTTTATTGTAACTGGTAGCGCGTGGTTCACGATCTCCCGGTTGCTAAAAATTAGCACTTGTAGTGCATGATTCAAGTCGTAGCCTTCTGAGTGGACTTCCAGAGAAACCAAGTATGGAGAAAAAAAACTGTGGTAAAGCGAGCGTTCCAAGCTACCTGGTTTGGTTCTTGGAGGTGGATTCACTACAATGAGGCAGAAGATTGTGTTCATTGTCCTTGAAGCAAAAGCTAATTAATCTTACTCCAGGAGATGACTCTGCTTTTGTAAGTTCAAACAATAATGTTAATTGAAGACTTTTACTTTAATGTTAGCTTGTTAGAGGCTATAATAACTGGAACATTCACGTAATATAATTCATTCATTCATTTTTTTTTCTGATTCATAATATTATAATTATAACCACATATCTCGTTGGGATAGACCACACCCACTTCCTGTTAACTAGTAAGTCACACCCACTTCCTGGCCTTACCTGTTCAGTTTAGCCGACTACGGCCCTGATTTAGCTAAATAAGCTACTCAGAAAAACAACAACAAACAAGTAAAGTTTATTGCTTCAGTGCATTAGCTGGCTACTGCTGGTTTAATGTCAATTAAACCTTCTTCAGAGCTAATCCCTTCTTGACTATAAAGAAACTCTCAATGTGTCATGCATACACTCAGTCCCATCCATTTATTTGAATTTTATATCACCCACGCATAGTTACATGCTGAAACATATGCTCCGTCTCACGTGGGTGAAGTGTTGGAGAGATGATTTGAAATGAATTGGACGAACTGTCTAATAAGTCGTCCTAGCTAACCTCGGTTTTACCGCTTACTACTTGGCGCTCCATTGTGTAGGCTAGTCCTATAACCCCCCCATACCACGGGAGACTTCCACTGGTCTTATAAATGGATATAATCTCTACTTTCCTGAGCATGCTAGCATTCTGGAAAAGTAATAAGGCATTACGTACTTTACTCATGCGTGTGAAATCGACATTTTTTTATAATGTGTTGTGTCTTGATCAGTTTTATGGCACTAATAAATTCCATACCAAGACTTCTGCCTACACCTGACTTAAAGGCCAATAACAAAAGGAAAACAACTACTTCTGTTCGCTAGAATGAGTTTCTGACCTCAGATTTCTATTCGACTCCCACTTAAAAGGACAATATTTGGCTGATAAAAATTCCTCATTGACGATACTTTCCAACGTTGAGATTAGTAAAATTGGTCAGGCCACGGCCTGACTGGCCTGACCAGTTCCTACGCCCCTGCATAAATTGATTCAAATAACCCTTAATTATATAATGTTATTATGATTCAGTCAGTATTCAAAAGGTTCGTATTAGCTATATATCTCAAAAGGAACATTACACATTACTTTACACGTTATATTTCACAGCATACTAACAGAGTTAGCTACACATCTATCTATTAGTACATAAATGCACTAATCTAATCCAAGCACAAGTGCTATATTCTATCATAAAACTAATTGTGAAGTAGTCATAGATTTTAACTGAGTAGGTTCATGCTATCCTCTATGAATTGTTACTTTTACCAAAACATTTCAAAACATAATTTGAACAGAGCAAATGCCAGGAATCAATCAGCTGACTTCTTTGAGTTCTATTAGTCCTCATTAAGTAAACTAATATGGTGAGAGAGAATCACATAGATTAGCTACACAGAGATACCCAACTCCTAAGAGTTGATGCAAGCAAGCTAGTAAGCTACTATTCCTCCCTTATATAATGTACATATCTAGGTGTGTTATAGAAGGTCTTATATTTGCGTAATGCAGTAATAACCATAATTACATTTCAGTTACCTCTATAGACCATACCGTGGGCCGGCAATCTGCACAATTATCTTCAGGTTGACTAGCGTTTCTAGGCTCAACTTCAAAGCGCATACCGCAGCAGAGGAAATCGCTAAGTTCACTCGATCTGAAGTACGGAAATGACGTTAAAGCCGCACCTTAGCGGTTACGCCTCCCAAAATATCATTGTACGCGTTTGTTTACGTGATAAGGGACTTTGTCTTTGGTGCCGCTGGAAAAGAGAATGCAGTACAAGTAACCTTAATTCTAGGTGAGTGCTTAGCTAATAAAGCAAGACTTAATATAGTTCTAGTGTACGGTTGTACCACAGGGATGTATACAGGGTTTTTTTTTTCCAAGGTGGGTGGGGTGGGGGGACTTTTAAATAAAATAGTTATGTACTGTAGGTAGTTGCTCATGCATATGCAATTGTAATGTTTTTTTTGTATGATAATATCAACAAATAACGGTAAATCTTTTTTTTTCATAACATAGTCACCAAAATTTAAACTCGAATTAATAATTATTCTTTTTACTAATTTCTGGGGGGAGGGGGGGGGGGGGATCAATGCTGGAGGAAAATACCAGTGCAACCCCCCCCCCCCCCTCTATATGCATCCCTGACCAATATCACCAAAAATTCATATGCTTTGTGTAATGCTCCCTATCTGCCATAAGTCCCACATCTATCTTCAGATTGTCAATCAATTTATTGTTATACTATTGAGTTAATAGAAATTAATGAAGTCTGATTACAATGATTATTATATATCGGGTACAAATACAGTTTGGCCAGTTAGAACTGGTGGTTTGCATACTTCTATACTTGATATGGCATCATGCCTGCTTGTTAGTTGGCGGATGACTAGTCGAACCTAACACTAAAGTTGATGTTTCTGGGATAGTAAGTGGTGGGAAAGCTGTCCATCGACACTCATTGGGTACCAGAGAGTCCGAAGCAACATAAATGGTCTTCTGAAGCAATGTAGCTGCAGCTGCTATTTCTAGTTGACTTCCCCAAATTCCTGGTTCTTTCATTTTCAGTATGTGTTCCTGTAATGAGAGTCCCTCAATAGTCCAACTGCTATAAACTTCTGGGTAGGATGCTGCATGCTCTGTTAATGTCTTCCGAAGTGTATACTATGGTGTTTCTCACTGTGAAAAAGCTGCTTGGAAAGAGAGCGAAACAAACAGTTTCCATCAGGCTGTGCTCTGTCAAGACGTCTACTATGTCTTCTCAAAAATGTTATCATTTTTACAGAACCATATACCTCTTTGTCCCGAAAAAAAAAAAATTATGGAAACGTTTGTAATAAAAAGTGATAATAAGCTACCATTTTGTTGTTGTTTTTTGTCCAAGTTTTGACTTACCTGTACACACTTTCCCCTTTCGCAGACCTGTTTCAGTTTACCTGGTCCACCATACTTTGGTTTGTCTACACAAAACTTGCATTCACGACAATCTTCTGCCTTGCAATCAAAGCACTCCCCACACCTTTTACGCTTCCTCCCTGTGGTAAAATGCACAGTATTGTATATGTAGTTGAGAATGCTTAATGTTGTATTAAATGATAGCTTTACCTGTGGGTATTCTCTTTTTCTCGTGTCCATTTGAATTTGGTGAAGCGGGATCTTTCTAGTCACTGGGAGGTATTCCAACATAGAATGTATTAATGAATTATGTATGCATTAGTATTAGCAACTGCATTCCTGTGCAATTACCCAGAGTGTTATGAGATGTAGTCTTACTTCGTTGAGTTTCCTTACGCAACTCTGTGGCCTTCTTTCCTACACGATTGTGGTACCTCCAATCAGTTTTGGGTCGTCCCCGCAAAACTGATTTCGGAACAGGCCTATATTTCCTGCAGACTTTTTGGGCTCTCTCTCATGCTTCTGGTCGTAAAATGAGTCCCTCTGATCTTGGCAATTTCTGTTTAAATATGACTATTATTTCTTCTATTTTTTGTTATTTCATGTAAATCATCTTGGTTGGCACAGCTGTATGTCATAGTCTCTAATACCCTCAACGCTGTTCTAGCTCGTTCACCTTCTTGCTTAAGAGATCTTATCATTGTCTACATAAACAAGCACATTGTATTTTATGAATAAATAAGAATAACAGCAACAAAACACAGTAGTGAACCATATTATTTTAGTTCCTGGAGCTGACAAATAGCAGCAGTCTATTATTAATTTGATGTCAATAGACTTGAAAATACTGCTATGTACTAACTCATGCATTGGTATGAACCGTAAGTGCTGAACGTTTACTTGCTGTCTGTCCAAATCTAACTGAAAGTAGCTAGGATCGCAATAGAATTTGAAGCAAAAAAAAAGGAGGCTAAGGAGAAATTCAAGAAAAGCATGTGGTCTGATCAAAATAGTTTGTAGTCAATAAATGTGTACTAAGCATGTGTTGATGTATCATGAGTTGAGTAAATTATTTGTAATGAACAATATCATAATTCATGCTAATTGAGAGATCCCATGACAACCGGTACCAAGGACATTTGTAAACATCAAAGCTGGGGTTGACTATGATTACAATCGTAATCAATTATAATCAATTACAAATTTTTGTGTAATCGTAATCATAATCAAAATCATGTGGCAAATTTGAGTGTAATCGTAATCTTAATCATAATCACATTTTTGTAATCAAATACATAGAACTATTACTGGTAATATTAGCAGTAAAGTGATACAGCAAGTGTTAGCTATAATTAGAATAAACATAGACTTGTAGCAGCTGAACTAAAGGCCACTGTTCTAGCCTGCAACTACCTCCATTCTCCAGCGTCTAGTAGTCGAGAGAGTTGTTTCCATTGCTGGGAATTTTTTAGACCAGAAAGATGTCGTCTATCAAATAAACTGTTTGAAAAACTTACGTTTCGTCATTGTAACAATAATTAATTTTCTGACAATTGTAATCATAATCATAATCATATATTTGACTGAATAGGGGGGGGGGGGGGGGGGGAAGGGGTAATTTAGTACTGGATTTTACTGACTTGCCAACTATAATTACTGGTGTCAACTCTCAGAGTATCCTGGATATAAAGAACCACTATTGGGCGTGGTCATATTAGCTACTATTGACTAAATTGCATCCACTATCCCACCCCAGACTGAAGCTGGGGGAGGGGTGGGGGGGTGTAGGAAGAGGAGGAATAAGGCTGGTGTTTAGGCATAATAGGTACACTCGGAACTCAGATCATAACAGATACATGGTACTGTGCAGAGGAGTGTATGTTGAGGTATACGGAAATTCTGTATGAAAACCAATCATGTTTTATGACCACAGCTTTCCATGTAAATTTATTTTATATAACTGTTTTAACAGACCCTAAGTGTTAATAAACAATTTCTTTACCTTATTTTCAGGTAGTTTTGGGAGTGTGGTTTGAGCCGAAGCTTGGGCTTCAGTCTGGCAGATAGCTTCAACAGATGGCTGGAAGTAACTGGCGACTGCAGAGTGATCTGCTGTACTTAGGTAAGGACTGTTCAGGTAACTCTCCGGTAGACTATTCCAGTTCCACTTGGGATAGTAGGAAAATATTGCAAAAAAGTGTTTGCATGGCAAATTCCAAGTGATCCAGTCACGACAGGAACACGAAGGTTGAGTGAATGTCACACTATGATTTTTCCCACTGGTTCCAGCTACTGAAAATACGCCTCCTTCATCGTCAATTAGTACAACATCCTCAATGGTGTACTTTAAAGCCTTTGATCTCCTTTCCAAGCAGTGTGAAATAGTTGTCTTCGGCCTGTCATGTAAATAGTCAGGTACAATGGAATTATAAGTTCGGTATTGGCTACTTTGTTTGAACAGATATTTTTGGTAGCTTTCAGGTAAAAACACTTCTACGATCAGTGTAATGATAGATGAGCATCATCTTCTTCTTGCGAGGCAAATAATGGTACTTGAATACTTTGTTAAGTGACTCGTCCCATTGTTGGTGTTTACAGCACAGTGAAATTCTCTATCTCGAAATGCCTTTACCCATAACTACAAAAAAAAATTACTATTTAAAAAGGTATGGTACATACTCACATCTATAAACAATAGATAATGTACTTACTGCACGAGTCAGATTGAAATATTTCACGAGCACGCATAGTATTTTCACTCGCCGAGTGAAATATCATTCCCATATCATACGACGAGTATGATACAGTAAGTGGTTTATTATACAGTTGATATTTTTATTCAACAAATTTCAATACATTCTCATTGATTTTACTCACTACACGCACACATAGTAGAGCATTCAATAACTCGTGTTCAATATGGGAAAATATTGAACGCTTGCGTGATACGAAAATACTTTAGTAAAAATATCAATTGTATAATAAACTCAAATACCGTATTCTTGCCATCAGACACTGTGGCTACTATTATTTTCAATTAAAATTTCATATTTTAATTTGATGAAGCTAGATCTTTCCAGTCACTGATACTTAGGCATTCAAGTCCGTGAACATATCATAGTCAGCACTAAAGAGATATATATATATATTTATTTATTGCAGCCTTGATATTTTTGCTTGAATATTTCCCCATCATGCGAGCGTTCTGTATTCTCCCATACTGTACGCTTGTTATTGAACGCTCCAAGTAGTGCATGCATGGTGAGTAAAAATCAATGAAAACTGTATTGTAACCGGTTGAGTAATAATATCAAGAAAGCAATAAATCACTTATCACACTCGTCGTACAATATGGGAATGACATTTTACGAGCACGCAAAATATTTTTACGAGCCGAAGGCGAGTAAAAATATGGCGTGAGAGTAAAATATTTTCCCATATTGTACTCTGACTCGTGCTATAAGTATTATATATAGACACAAAACAACAACAAATGAACACAATCACTTGACCCAGCTGTGCTCGTATGCGTATGTAATTAGTCTGGGTCTTTGCTAGGTAAGGGTCGTCATAACGTGTGTGTGTGTGTGTGTGCGCGCACACACACACACACACACATATATGCCAGTGAAAGTAAAGAGCTAACATTCTTTATCATATGACATATTTTTTTACATATTCCCCGACCGTTTATTTGATTCTCTGCCACATGTGTGTAGTTGAATCAATGAGATTGTATTATTGGCGATGTGTTTTTTGTTCCCAAACCCAGCACAGCAATTAGGTAAGTTTAAAAATGATTAAAATTTTACAATGTTTTGATGGGAAGCCACCATCTATAGCTATGCTTCCAGAAACAGTACATACTCTCTATACCTTCCTTACAACGCTAGGTGAGCTTTGGAAGTCCTTTGGTTTAAAAAAAAAAATTGGGCGCTCAACAGCCCCTACTTTGGCAAACTTCACAGCCAGGTTTCAAAATATATTGTACGGGTTCTACAGATTCAATATATTTTTACAGGAAGAACTGTCACCTTAACGTGTAAACTAAAATTGAGAACGCTATAATGGATAAATGATTTTTTTTAATTCGAAGAAGCGACGCCGTACTGAGGGCGCTTTAAAGTGCCCGCGACCATGGAAGGGTTAATTTATGGGTGAGTATATGTTGAACTTTTGTGACCCCCTTAGTTGAAAATAACTTTCATCACCCTAGAAATCAACTGGTTCTGAGGGTTTGCACCACTGGTGCTTCATTGTTTATGAAGTTGGCAACTATAAATTGTATTGTACTACGCATATACTAGATATGTTACCTGTGGTGAGCTAAGCCACTTTCCATTCAGCCATTCCTGTACTGCAATGTTGTTTTTCCAAATTTTATTATCCATTTGGTTATGCACATGCTGGCGATAGTAATGGTCAAGGGGTTGATCATGATCTGTTGGAAATGGAGAATGAGCCACATCTCTGAGAAGATCAAGCAAGGTGCTTCCATCATCAGAAGATAAACCATGCTTCTTATCTTTGAACAATCTCTGCTTCTGAATAATCTACCATGAAGTATGGAGGTTGCCATGTAGGGTTCCATGACGACAAGATCTGTAAAGCTTCTCTTATCTGCTCAGCTGTTTCTGACTGAAGTACAAAGTCAGCTACGGCTGTATATCCCACATTTGTTTTAACAGCAACAAAAAAAAGGGCTAACTCGTACTTGGTGGTTTTGTATGTAGCATCCATGAGAAATATTGTGTTGCCATACTTGACCATGAGAGTTTGCTGCCAAGGCTCTTGGTGAACATAGAGAAGACTTTGTTCAAACTTGTTCAATTCATTATCTTCGATAGATTCAGTATATGGACGAAAATAGAAATGAGAGTTAGGGCTCTCTCTTTCCCATTTCTGAACCTAGAACCTCAAATTTTCTTGATCAAGCCTGCTCAATTGACAAGCACGTTGAGCCAAATAGATGTAGTTGTGGACATCAGTAGATGTAGGGTAGTAGGCACGATCAGTTACATTAGGTTTGACGTCAACACATAAACTATGTTGCACATAGTGCTTCAAGGCCCGCTTGATTTCTTGTACTTCAGTTGTCCCTTCACTTACTAGCTCATATATCTTCTCTATGAGTTTAGGATATACACATTGTGCATATGACGTGGCTCCATGAGTTTCATGGTATGCATGATGCACTTCTTCTCCAGGCAAAATTACATAGTATTTCTTAACTAACTGTAATGGTTTGCTATTGGCAATGGAATCACGTAACTGAAAAAATATTTTCTTTCTTTTTCTGTTTCAGTTGTCTGCATGACAGAACCGAAGTCCTCCTTGCCAATATGGAACTCTGGATATAGAGTGATGGAAAATACTGTAACACATGCTGTACAACCTAATTTTTGTGTGACTTGCAGATGTGTCTGTTTGGACGATTGCTGTTTCTGTTTATAATAATGATTCCCAAATTGGCAATCAAATTTTTGAGTTCTTGATATCATAAAAGGAGTATTATCAAATTTAACCTTTTCTCCTTCAATATTCACTGCTTTGCCAACCACGTTTTACTCATCAGTAAAACATTTGTAAACTAATGATTCACTTCAGTTTTACCTGTGTTGTACTGCACAGTAAATCCTAGTAGTAAACTCTAAAACCGGACCAGTTGTGCACGAATGTTTTACACATGTTTTACTACCTCTACACTGTCCAGTAAAACATGAGGTAAACTATAAGTATTCCAGTACACCATGAGGTAAAACATCCAGTACACTTCAAGTTCCACTCATGTTTTACCATACCTGTCCATCACTAGTAAACTCTAGCTCACTCAATAGTAAAACATACATAGCAGCATTGGTGTACTTGTGTTTTACTAGGTTTTACTACACTGTACTTACATCAAAGGAAAAAAGTGTACACAAAAATTTGGATGATAGTTTGATATCAAAACAAATAATATATCAAAAAGTCTTGTACTCATCATCATTCTTGATCATTGTAGCCAACCTCCATTACTGCTAGAAACATCAAAAAGCATACCCCTGCAGCATAAATATAAAGTGGCAATAATTATTACTGAATTCAATTTGCATACTTCAAAATATACTGTAAGTAAATATTGCTAGAACATTAAGTGATAATCAAACAGTTAAAGACATTAATTTAAGTAGAAAATGTGCTACATGTCTTTCCCTCCCCACTACATATAGGTGAAGTGTGAGAGGTGTACATGAGTGTATTGTGTGATACATTTGTATTGAGTGCTACATGAGATGCATGCTCAAGTACGTCACACTCTAATTATACTTTAACATCATATGCTACTATATCTAAATATTCATAGATTCTGATGGTCCCATGCTCAAGCTCACCATTTGTGGACGAGATAGTACTGGTGAGTGACCTACTTAACTGTACCACATTACATGTCAGGAATAAAGGTGGTTAATTCTATCTTATATTCTTTAAAAACCCTATCCCATATTGGCACAGATCACAAGTCTAGCAACGAATATGGTTCAAGTACCAACTGATGTGGATCACAAGCCTAGCAGCCAATGAAAGCCTCTGCGACATTATGAAACACAAAGAAACCTCAACCTACCGTGTACATATTCACAAGACTACAAGACATCTGCCATACTCTCTATTGAACACAAGTTTAATACTTCACCCATAAGCTTTATTGTACTCCAAACCTCCCCCCCTCCCCCTTCCCAATAGATAAAACATGAATTCGCAGAAAATATCACCTCTATAGTAGAGCTATACAGCTAAAACATCATATTTTCGTCCTGGTTTCCTTCTTAGCTTCAATTTCTTGTATTCCCTTTTCTCCCTTTCTTATGTGCCATTTTGTTTCTTAAAAAGCTATCACAATTTTTCATTTTATGCCCAGTTTTCACGTAGACAGTCACAAATAGTATTAAAGTGCAAATACATGGAGACGATGCATTCAGTGCATTCCTATAAAATGTAACAGGTCGTCAAAATGCCAATTCCATAGGTAGTACAGCATGCATATGGCTGTACAATCAAATGCCTAAATATAGTGTAGCAGTATATTGCTGTAATACTTCAGTAATACATCATGCACATTGCTTTGGGATGAGCAAGTTTTAAGTTTCACAGGTACTCTTTCACTTTAATACTTTTTTTTTTTAAAGGACTTAACATTTTACCATTAAATAGGTAACAATTTTTGCTCTTTGCATTGCGTCCAATATAATTCAGATGTATATTGTGGTACAATTGGTTAGGATATGACTGCTAGTATAGATAGTGCAGTGTATTGCTATAACTGGTAAAATATATGTTCAATTGAACAGCCACTGTCCATAGAAATCTAAGTATTGGCTGATGACTCCTTACCCATCAGCAACACACTGCTGCACTACTATATAAGTATTGACAAAGTTGATGACTCCTTACCCATCATCAATACACTGCTGCACTATTTTTGGCACTATTTGGCATTGTTGATGACTCCTTACCCATCATCAATACACTGCTGCACTATTTAAGCATTGGCATTGTTGATGACTCCTTACCCATCATCAATACACTGCTGCACTATTTAAGTATAGGCATTGTTGATGACTCCTTACCCATCATCAATACACTGCTGCACTATTTAAGTATAGGCATTGTTGATGACTCCTTACCCATCATCAATACACTGCTGCATTATTTATGGCACTATTTGGCATTGTTGATGACTCCTTACCCATCATCAATACACTGCTGCACTATTTAAGCATTGGCATTGTTGATGACTCCTTACCCATCATCAATACACTGCTGCACTATTTAAGTATAGGCATTGTTGATGACTCCTTACCCATCATCAATACACTGCTGCACTATTTAAGTATAGGCATTGTTGATGACTCCTTACCCATCATCAATACACTGCTGCATTATTTATGGGAAAATCGGCCTAAACACGGCATTTAAAGTTTTTCATTTCTTCCTACCAGTAGGTTGCACAGGAATTTGGGATGCCATTCTTCAAATCTGGAAGTTGTAGCACAAGCAGTCTTCACCCTACACACTTCAACAATTCAATATTGCTGCTCAATTTATTATTGCTGATTTAGAGAAAG
>WLWD01003748.1_pt1 | contig 34947 bp, 21 predicted proteins | sample 6712731 | NCBI WGS metagenome assembly WLWD01 (sample SAMN12718690, study PRJNA576275) | sponge metagenome | isolation source: marine sponge | host: Mycale hentscheli | place: New Zealand: South Island, Marlborough, Capsize Point | collected 2014-11-01 | reverse complement strand
ACCCCCCAGATAAGGACTGGGAAGACGCCTGGACAGACGGTGAGATTATGTACGCACAAGATAGGACCATTTACTTGGTCCGGAGCTGGGTGTGGCCTGAGAGTAATCCTGGTTTGTACCACAGTTCTGAGTTTGTGATGCTGAGGAAAATAACAAAATTCCCCCCGCCCACCCGCACGCGTGCTACTATTCACTATTTTAGTTGCTCTTGTTGCACTTGACAATCAATAGATAAATATATTTAGGCTTTTAATTTAAAAAAAATTGTTGTGGGCGGGGGGGGAGATAATATTATTGAATTTTATTTGCAATTTAAGTGTAATACAAGAGACAGTTGACAGTATAATATTTGAAATCTAGTATTGTTTGGAGGTACTAGTGCAAGATAACTGCTTCTACATTGGCAGTGATAACTATGGATAGTGTCAGTGTGTAATGTAATAATAGACCAGAGAGATGCTACTGAGGAATCTTGGTTCAGTATTATGTATTAGTTTGTGTTTCCTCATGTGTAGATGACCAGGATGACTTTGTCCGGTACAGGGAGAGTCTGTGTGACGTAGCGGTGAGTTCAGTGGATGGAATGTGTAATACACAACCGGCAAAAATTTTAGCACAATCATTTCAGACTGGGTGTATGTATAATATTTATTATTATTGTTGTTGTTATTGTTGTTGTTGTTTTATTGTCAGCACTAATGCGAGTGAGCTAGCCTAACAAAGTTCAGGCTTTTAGGTCTCTGTACCAAAGGAAAGCCTGCTTCTGCTTTCGGAGGCCCCAAACTCATTACTGAATGGTCAACCAGTTCTTCATTGCTTTGTTCTTTCATGAGCCAACCCTCCTTCCCTTCCCTTACTTTTAGAGTTTCTCCACTCATCAGTTAGAATGTCTCAAGTATGTTACTGTTACCATGCTTTGTTGTAAGTCTTTCAGGATAGCTTTACATTATGTTATGTTTAGTCGTGTTAGTTCGTGTTTTACCCCACCTGCATCTATTGCTTGTCACTAGTTTTACCTCTCCTGCATCTATTGCTTGTCACTAGTTTTACCCCTCCTGCATCTATTGCTTGTCACTAGTTTTACCTCTCCTGCATCTATTGCTTGTCACTAGTTTTACCTCTCCTGCATCTATTGCTTGTCACTAGTTTTACCCCTCCTGCATCTATTGCTTGTCACTAGTTTTACCTCTCCTGCATCTATTGCTTGTCACTAGTTTTACCTCTCCTGCATCTATTGCTTGTCACTAGTTTTACCCCTCCTGCATCTATTGCTTGTCACTAGTTTTACCTCTCCTGCATCTATTGCTTGTCACTAGTTTTACCTCTCCTGCATCTATTGCTTGTCACTAGTTTTACCCCTCCTGCATCTATTGCTTGTCACTAGTTTTACCTCTCCTGCATCTATTGCTTGTCACTAGTTTTACCTCTCCTGCATCTATTGCTTGTCACTAGTTTTACCCCTCCTGCATCTATTGCTTGTCACTAGTTTTACCTCTCCTGCATCTATTGCTTGTCACTAGTTTTACCTCTCCTGCATCTATTGCTTGTCACTAGTTTTACCCCTCCTGCATCTATTGCTTGTCACTAGTTTTACCTCTCCTGCATCTATTGCTTGTCACTAGTTTTACCTCTCCTGCATCTATTGCTTGTCACTAGTTTTACCTCTCCTGCATCTATTGCTTGTCACTAGTTTTACCTCTCCTGCATCTATTGCTTGTCACTAGTTTTACCTCTCCTGCATCTATTGCTTGTCACTAGTTTTACCTCTCCTGCATCTATTGCTTGTCACTAGTTTTACCTCTCCTGCATCTATTGCTTGTCACTCATTGTAGTGTTTGTTGTTGTGTTAGTGTAGGGCTGTCTGCAGGAGACCAAGCAAGTGGAGTACCTCCAGCATCTCACCTCTCTCCTCTCTTCTCTACTGGCTGGATCACAGCAACCAGCATGGCAGGTCAGACTCTAAGGTTGAACTTTCATGGGTTTGAGTACAAGTGTTAACATGACTCTGTGTGTGTGTGTGTGTGTGTGTGTGTGTGCAGCCAGTGGAGGCCATCTTGTTCCTGCTGCAAGGCGTGGCCACTAACCTGACTCAGCAGAGCTCGTACCTGGTCCAAAATATCTTGTGTCTGTTCCCTAGATTCCCTCCCCACTCCACACTCCATCAAACTGCACTCACACTTATAGGTGGGCGGGGGAGGGGGCGGGGTATGAGCTTGTGGGGTGGAATTAGTCCGGCGTAGCCAGACCCTTTACTGAACCGCTACGCTGGGAATGGGTCTGGGGACATGGCCATACCAAATTTGTTCTGCCGCACCTATATTGCGGCAGTCAATTACCGTTAGCAAATTACCGGGAATAGCCCTCCTCAACCACAAATATAAATTCCTGTGCGTGTCAGCCACCCTTTCCAACGCTGGGTTTAGTAATCATGGATAATTTGCGGTAGAAATTGAGGTATAAAGGAGGTGGGGCACTCACCACTTCCACATTCCTCCAGAACAAATTTAGTACGGCCATGTCCCCAGACCCTCCGCGCGCTATGCACGCTACGTGGGACTAGGGTGGAATGACTGTGTGTTTATTCCATGAATAGCGACCCTTTACCCAGATCTTACCCTTCTGTCTTACCACTCACTGTGTTTTAAAATATTTTTGGGGTATCGATGCTATGACAGCTTACATGCATTTCATAGCTTACTGTCTGTCTCTATAATCTATCTTAAATTAACTAATATCATAATCATTCCATACTGCCAGACATGATGTTGTGTGTTCATAGGTATGTGCATGCATTCCAGTATATCCATCGCTGTGGTATAACTGTGCAATAACTCAGACCAACTGGCTTTGGATTGTTCAAAAGTCTAATGTAACCATTCTAATTATGCCTAGCATATTTATTTAATCTGTACAAACACCAGCATTCCAGTTGTGCTGTTTTTCCGTACATTACTCTGTTCTATACGTAGCTGTCTCTTACCATATCTCATTGCTCAGAGTTGTGGACCAGCATAAATAGCATTGTGACTGTCGGGGGAAACTTCCCACTACTCATGTTCAATCAAATTTGTTGTTCAGTTCTTTGTTTGTTTGTTCTTATGTTGTTCAGTTCTTCGGGACAAATGTTTGTTTTATTATTTACTGAAGTGGCTTTTTAAAGTAGAATTATCTGGGATTTTGCTTCAAATTTCAGCTTTAAAAGTGTACAATCAATCCTTAGAGAGTGCTACCATGCAAAAGCTAAAACCAGCAACTAGGATTACGTAACAGTTCTACACACACCCAGTGATTGCCGTGTGTGTGTGTTACAGGGTTATTGTCCAGCTGGTTCAAGAGGCACTTGTCTCTGCTCCAGGGTGTACTGCCCATGATCCTGGACTCCCTGACACGCCCACCTTTAGCGTCTTGTGCAGCTCTGGCGTTCAAGGACGTGTGCGGAGAGTGTTCCAATGAGCTGTCTGCCATCGCCTCTCAACTCATTCCACACTGTCAGGTCAGTCAGACGGGGGTGTGGTGGTGGGTGTGGTCTCAACAGCTCATCACAGAGCAAAAGACCTGCAGTTAATGTAGTACTGTATCTGTACCATATGGTAAGCTTTCGAGGTAAAACACGCCCTCTTGTATATTTCCAGACCTATACAGTACAACCTGCGGTAAGTCATCCCTTACCTAGGTGCTCTGTGGTAAGGTAGCCTCCAAGTGTATTTAATAATATCCTAAGTTTTAAAAATGCTGACAATTTCAATTATAATTAATACTGAGGCCAGACTCCAATGAGTGTAATGTATTGTGATAGAGTTCCTAAAAGAGCATTGTTAGATGTTTAAACTAGACTAGCAGCACAAACTGTCGGGCCAAGACCCAAAAATGGGATAGAGTCGAAGTACAAAATGACTTAAGTACATCCGCACATATATAAACAAATAAATATCCCCGATTTTCAACCTGACCATCATGTCTGGACATCATTGATAGTCTTTGCCGTATAGGTCTACCAAACCAATCTTTAGGACATACTTTCTCCCTGTAACAACTTGAGGAGATGCAGTATTTGCAAATGGAACTCTCCATTGTTACTGAGTGTACCTCCATCTTGTCCTGAGATCCATTTTCCCCTGGGTTGTATGTAGCAAGCATTGTCCAGCGGCCACCTCTCCAGCTCAGACTGTGTTCGCCTTGTGGTAGCCATCGGCAGTGTCCTGTCCGTTCTACCGGTTCCCGCCATTCTCCCGCCACTGGAAGCCCTGGTGTCAAGTCGTGTTGACAGCCTCCGCTCTCTAGCTGACCAGGAGCCCACAGTGATGAGCAAAGTGTTGCTGGAGAAGGAGCTGGCCATACTGGGTGCCCTCAGCCACCACATCTACCCCACCGTCCAGCAAGGCGAGCAGCACCCCATCTTCCTGCTCCTGGTCCAGATATTCCCAGTGCTACAGAGCATCATCAATAACTGGTCCTCTGATTATGATGTGGTGGAGGTACGTGAGGATGGCGTGGAGTTGTATGTTTGTTTGTTATGTTAGTGCGAGGTAGTCGGAACGTATTTTGTGAACGAGTGAAACCAGCAGGACTTTTTAGATTCTGAATTAGTGGGTAAAGGGTAGTAATTTGTGTTAGCTTGTATGATCATGGCAAGAACGGTGGAGACATTAGGCATTATATTGCAATACTTATTGAAGTAAATTTAAATTCCTCCAAGAAATGTAAAAATAGTTCAAACTACAGCCGGTAAACAATATTTTGCTAAATATGGCTCTTTTTGTAAAAACAATGTATGGAGCAATAGCTACAGGTATATACCATAGGTCAACGGGGGTGGCTTTAGCCGGTGGCAAAGCTATACATGTGGTAAATGTTTGTTTGTTTGTTTGTATGTTCAATCACAGAGTGTGTGTGTATTGCTGAGTCATGGTGTGGTGTCAGTGGGTGCGGAGTACTCTCCTCTGCTAGAACAGACGGTAGAGCTGCTGGTCCAGTGCTATGCGGCTACTCACCACCACAAGCTGCTCAGATCTACCTCTGATGTGAGATTTGTACTGTAGTGAGATTTCTGTCATGGGATATAGGTAGATATTAATAATAGTAGTAGTAGTATTCTCTGTTAATTCAGCCAATAAATTTATTTTTGACTCGTAACACGACATTTCGACTTCGTGCTGAAGTCCACTCAGAGTTTTCTAAGTCCACTCAGGGTTCTCTAAGTCCACTCAGGGATCTCTAAGTCAATGCTTATGTAATCTATTACTAGAAAATGGTTCTCATTGAAGTCAGTGACATGACATGAGCTTTGCCAGAGTTTGTGGTGGAACTTCATAGCACACGCACACACACACATTAGTAGAAAGGGGTACAGTTATGCCTAAGGCAAATTGAAGGCATACATATTATGGTACATTGGATATTTTTCCTTGAGTATTTCCCTATCACGAGAGCGTTCAATATTCTCCGATATTGAACGCTCCAATATCCTGTGCGTAGTTCTGGACAACTGTATTTTCATCATGCTCGTGGTACAATATGGGGTGACATTTCACTCTCATACTTGTATTTTCACTCGCCTTCAACTTGTGAAAATACATACGTGTACTCTTGAAATATCTCCCCATGTTGTACGCTGACTCGTGCAATAAGTATCTAATCTCAGCTATGAGTAACAGAATTACAATGAGATGTTTCTGAGTCAGTAGTGGGAAATATTTAAGTACTAGCTTCTAAAATTAATTGTTGTTTGGTTTGGTTTGGTTTTGTATTTGTTTTTGTTTTTTTGTTGTAGTTTTTTTGTTTTTTCTCCCTAGCGAATTGAGACTCGAGTTTTAACACTGGTAATCTATGCTTATATCTACATGTACATATGTGTGTGTATACACTCTGTTTATGATTATATGTATGCTCTAAACATGACATAGTTAGAGGGGTGCACCTGTTAAGTTGATGTCCATGACTTTTCATGTAATGTTGTGTGTGTGTGTGTGTGTGTGTGTGTAGCTGGTGGGTGTATTTGGAGGTGATAGCGCCAGTCTGCCTGTGTTATCCACTCTACTACACTCTCTGCATACTCTCTCTCTTCAGCTCTTCCAATCTGGTAAGTTGGCTGGTAATTAACTTAATTTTCACTACAATAGTTTATTTTATTGTAGCCTTACAAGACTACCCTGATGTCATACAGTCTTACCTAGACCTCATTGCCAAGGTACATATTATTATCATCATCATCATCATCATCATCATCATTATCATCATCATCATTATTATCATTAATGGGTAAATTGTGCACTGCTATGGTTGCATTAAACCCGACTTAATGGATTGTCTACAGCTAGTCAGGCATGCCAGGAAGCTACACTGTGTTATACAGTCTCATCTATTCTCTCATGCCATGGGTTTCATGAAATATATAGTTGAAGCTGTTCTCTTATTTTCTTTCGCAGAATGAGAGATTTCTTGATCTTGTCTCAGTGGAGCATAGGCTATAGAGACATGTCTTACCATCAGCCAGTGTGCCCCCCATATTACCACTGTGGGCGTGGCTCAGTATTCTTGCTATATTAATATCCTGTTTATATTTGTAATAGCTAAACTAACTCCGTCATCATCAGTGCATGCACCTTTTCACTTACAAGAACGAATGTTGTTATAATTGTTGTTTCAATGATTCAGTCATTCTCGGCTGAATTAATTATTATAATTGTATTATTTGTTTATTCATTGATTTAAGTTATATGGTATGTTGTCAGTCTTTAGGGACTTGTCCTGCACTTCTGCTCAGCATTGATGGACTGGCAGCTAACACTTGTGATGTCGGTGAGGCTATGTAACTACTTAAAACATACACCGTGTTTAATACGGTGTACATCAGCTAGCATCTACTCTGTGTGTGTGTGTGTGTGTGTGTGTACGTGATCTACAGGCTTAGCATCTCTCAAACTACCCGAACAGTACACTGTATCTTCTGCCTCCTCTTTCTTTCTGTCGCTACTGCCTCTCGTGCCTTCATCTCCCCAAGTGACAGAAGTGGTTTCCCAGAAAGGAAAGTTCCTGGTGGAGTATTTGCTACAGGCAGTAGCGTGGGCTGCCCCTCGATCATACCTCAATTATTTTGCTGACATCCTCCACATTCTGTGTGTCCACTGTCTGTCTCTTCTCTCTCAGTGGCTAGAAGTGAGTTAAGTTTGTATTCTACAGAATTGGTATAGATAATCAAAGGAATTAAAAATAAAAAAAAGCTGTTCTCATTAAGTATGGTCTATTGGAAAGTTCCTAATCTCAATATAACTGCCTTTTTTACTCCGGGTTCAAGAGGGCCAGGGGGGTTGCTCACGCCCCCGCCCCCCTTGAAATACTCCTAAAATTTCATAAGCGAAAAGCGAAGTTAAAAAGTTAATAATTAAGGTGAATTCAATAGCTTAAATCAGAAATTCATTGCTGCTCTAATTATTGTCTTGGTAATTGAAGCCCATCTCCTTTCTCATCTTAGTCTATATGAACATCTCCTTTCTTATCTTAGTTCTGTATGAAAGTTGTGACCCCCCTTGAGGTAGCGCAAACTCAACCCTGCCCCCTCTTAAATTGATCCCTAAGTGAACCCCTGTCCATTACTTCACACCTTCAATAGCCACACATCATTTGTATTGTGTTTCTATAGTATACACTTTTGAATTGATCGTTCACCCAATCAAATGATTAATTAATGTATAACCAAAACAGAGGTATTTTTACAAATTTTATATTTTCAAGTATTTTATGTTGTTGTTGTTGTTGTTGTTTTCAGAGTCTCCTGTGTCAAGAAGGCTTTCCCTCTACCCAGATAACTGCTGATGAGAAACAACTCTTCAAATCTTTTATTCTAAAGTAAGACTGCCTTCAATCTTGCCTGCTATATGAGTATGTGTATTACCAGTGTACTAGTACAATATAGTGCTTCTACTTTATGTATATATTTAGAACATACCTAGTCATGTGCAAGCAATCTGATTGGTCCGTTACGTAAACCTATTCAAGTTGAAGCATGTTCTGGGGCATTTTGAAATTGAGTATATCCTACTCTTGTTGCTATACTCTAAGAAGGATTAGATGATTTAGTATGAGAACAGTTGCCATTGTTCATTGAGTCTTGAAGGTAGCAGACTGTAGCGTTAGCTATAGTTGAATTTTATGAGTGGTAAGAATATAAAAATCATGCATGTGGCCTAACTCTGATTAGTGTGAAGTATGCACTCGCCATGTAGCCATGTACATCAAGTGAGTTTAAAATAATGGGTGTGGCTAAGAGCACGGGGGGGGGGTCGCCCACATGATTTTAGATTAACTTCGATATGCTTTGTTCCCTCTTTAGTTAAGCAAGGTTTCACTGCTAATGGGACCAACAGGAAGAAATTTTTCTTTAAACTAAGTTAGGTCTTTCATGGTGTCATATTTGGCTACTATTGGCATGGTATTAGCGAGATTTTTTCTTTTCTTTTTTTTTTGTATTTTTTTTTTGTATAAAGTTTGTTTGTTTTTTGTTGTATTTTTTTTTTTTTTTTTTTTTTGTATTTTTTTTTGTATTTTTTTTTTTTTTTGCTCAATTTTGAACTACTTTGCCAAGTTTATCAATGTGCGTGTGTTTATTGCAGTATTCATATTATGTCAATGGAAGTGTAGATATTTAGAAAGTTATGGTCCTAAGTTCCTAAAAGTTTTATACAGTTTCAAGGGGTAAAAAAATTAGTAGAACAACTAATTAAGTTTCAGGTTAATGGAATATCAGAACACTTCCATAAAGACTACATTAAATAACCAGTCAGCGTATTTACAACTGGCACTACCTTGATGAACATCATGCAGGAGCATGATACTGCCACTGGTGTACTGTGCCATGCTATCTCTGTGATAACCCAACCTATCTTCTCAATGTGCTTGTATGCAAGGTTCTTAGTCACAAAGTATCTGTTGTTTAGGTCTCAAGGTAGCAAGAAGGCGATCAGAGAAAAAGCGAAAGAGTTTTCTCTCAAATGCAGAGGATTTTATGGTACTTTGTATGCTTCAGAAACAACTTGAAGTAATGATGGCATTCTTTAGTTTGTATTATTATAATCCAATCATTTTTGGCTCAATAATCACTCACAAAATATTTTTTATAAAGACATTTTAACTAATTCTGTGATGATGATATGAATTTGAACTAAACCATGGTTGTAGACAAGGGGGTGCTATATATTTAACCTTTTCCCTCCTGAAAATAAAATAAAATAATTCTCTGCTGATTTTCAAACATTGTACGTACAATATAATTAGGAATATTACTATAGAAGCAAGTCCAATTTGGGTCTGGTAGTCATAGTAAAGCTAGCTGGAATACTGTTTCTAATCTTTATGTTTTGGCTGAAAGGGTTGCTTTTATGGGGGGGGGGGGGTTAATCAGAAATTTCTCAAAACTATTTAAATGCAACTTAATTTTATAATTAGTTATAGTTAATTAGCTAAAATGGCAGGACATTTTGGTTTAGTTAGCTGAAAGGGCCAATAGTTTAAGTTAGTAGCTAAGGGGAGTCTGACAATTTTAGTTTTAGTAAAGTGGACAGTGGGTTCTATTGTAGCTAGGTTCATGCCAAGTATTTTTATATGAAGTTCTATTCGTATTGCATTGATAGAGAACTCAGAACAGCCTTCACTCTTCTTGCAGTTTAGTCCGTGAGTTCCAGACTCCATGACCTCTGACCCACAGAGGTGGCAAGTGTGTGGAACACAGATTAGGTGCCACGACAGCTGCAATTCTTACTGAACTTTTGCAGCAAATGAGGCTTTGATCTCTCCCAGTTCAGTTCCCTTACAGCACCAGAACCAGGTGGCTTTAAATTGTGACATTCAGACCACTATGAAGTGCTTCATCAGCAAAGGGATTTGGCACAGGGTTGGTGGGATGGTGGTAGTATAGCAGCTATAAGGTCAGCTGCAGCAACAGTAGATGGCATATTCTGAGGGGGCCAGCTGAACAACTTAATTTACTCCTAACCCTCCTGTCTGACAGGTAGTATAGCCTGCAGCCAAGCTTTGTCATTTTGGGCTAAGGGGTGTTAGTGACTGAGCTACAATAGAGTGAAGGATTAAATTGTACTTCTTCCAAGCTTTCTGACATGAAACATAGGGCCATGTGAAGATGACAGTGTTTGGGAATGACAAGGAGTGTCATAGCAAAAGATTAGTCATTATTAATTAGCACCTTGAGGTTATCAAGAGTAAGACATTTCTCTACGTCTAAGGATGACTTTCTACAGCTTCACAAGACTTCATGTTATGTGCAAGCAGCTGCATCTACGTTCCAAGAAGTTGTTTTGTTTGTTCTCTTGAGATGATTCAGTAGAAGAATAATAATCATTACTGAAATTGTTGCTACTTTAGGCACATAACTGCAGGAGAATTTGATTTTATTGATTGTTCTGAAAGTTTGCATAACTTCCACTGCGAGAGAGAGAAAGAGAGAGAGAGAGAAGCACATACTCCAATTCTACATAACTGAATTCATTAATCTGGGCAATACATCCTATAAAAGGATTTAAATTTTCTGGTAGATTCAACTGAGGCAAGATGGCTCGACTAATTTCTCTGTTAACAGTTACAAGTGTTATGATTGCTTGTGCTTATGGTCAGTACCGCCAAATTGGTGGGAAACTCACGCACATTACAGCATCTGTCTTTAATTTAGTAATGAATAACTTGGGCCAGTGAAACAAAATGTTTTATTGATGTCTGTATGGACTTAGAACTTTGTTGTGTTTGTTGTATGTCATAGCTATATATTTTTCTTTGTTTTATTTGAAATTTATTTGTGAGTACCAAATGTAGTGATATTTTATATGAAAATTGATTTTTTAAGAGGATAATTTTTAATTTTCGGTTTGTTGGCTAGTGAGCAGAGACAGTATTGGGGGCATAATGAAAAAGTATGTTATTATAGGAGAGTTATTATAGGAGAGAGGTACTATTAGGGGTGGACAATTGAAAATTGGGTATATTTATTCCAACCTAGATATCTTCACAATGATATTTTTAGGTACATGACCCTAAAATAACTCAAGATATTTCAAGCTTGTTATTTCACTCTGTATGGAAGCTCACTGCCCTTGTAGTTATAGCAACCTGACAAGTTCACCACTTTTTCTGGTTTTTACAGCTACTCCTCTTGTGTAGCCTACCCAACCTGGGTAGAACAGCTGCTAAAATAACAGCTGGGTGTTGGGGGAACCCCTGCAGCCTAGCCAACTCTGTACCTTGTGAGTTATAGTACAAACTGCAGCAGTGAAGATATCTATGGGTAGAATAAACAACTTATTAGCAGGTTGGAGTGATATGGCAAGATATTTCACTCTCATTGCTTTATTTTCACTCTCTGGCTCCTGAAAATACATTAGCCTGCTCATGAAATATTTCCCCATGTTATGGTCTGACTCATGTAATAAGTACTATTTATTCCAAGCTAGATATCTTCACAATGTTATTGTTAGAATGATGATGATGATGATAGCTGTAATGGAGCAAAATAATACTGATCATATGTATCACGGAAGGCCGGTCTGAACTGACTTCAAAGGCCAGTGGCCTGATAGATAGATAGTTAAAATAAATTAATTTAATATTGGAGTATCAATTACCATGGCAAGTTCGCAGGCCACAGTGACCTCTGCACTGGTGTGGGCTCATTCATAACTCCTCAAATTGAATGGCAATGCATCTATCCACATAGATAGGATCAGTGCTATTGCACATATCCTGATGGTGTAGTGAACGTCCTATTGCTATGCCTCTCAAACTCCAATTTGTGCAGAACAAATTCTGTTCAGATAAATAGGAACTAGTAATAGTTTAAAGAGGATCTGTAGTTTCACGAGTATGTGTTTAGAAGATTGTTTACACCTTTATTATCAAGTTCTGATCCTTCATAAAAACTAGATTCCCCGGCGACAACTAAGATTTTTTTTCACATTTTTCCTTTGCTTCTCTCTAGACCCCTTTAAGTGGGAAAGTTTCAATTGGGTTTACACCTGTGGCAAGCCCTTAGTGGCTGCCAAACAACTGTGATATGTGGCCCTATTTTGAAATTAGTGATGTAGAAATTGACTAGACATCCACAGAACTGCAGCCTTACTTTGGTCAGCATAAAGAGTTCAGTACAGCACTGGGTTGTCTGTCTGGGGGCACAGAAGTAGTGGTGGTACCTCTTGTATAGCTGGCAATTGAGAATAGTAAGTAAGAATGAAGGGGTGTGCCCACAGTTGCATCTGATGGCACATTCTTTACGCTGATATTGAAAACCAGTTTTCATAATAAGGCAAGTGAATCTAATTTGTTCACAAACAGTGGCCATGACAACCAAAACCATGAAAGTGTACATTTGTTTGTCCACATGTACGCGATGGGAAACCACTAGGATAGCATGAAGTAACTCCCATAGAGGTTATGAACACTGAGTAAGGTCAGACATGTTGTCTCAGATAGTGGGATACAAGTCACAGGTAGGATTGGATGCTTATAAATAGAATTAAGCAGGCATACAGCATTTCTAAGAAATTCCCCACAAATAGACTCAACATTTCAGTTATCTCACAGTTGCCTTTATCAGTGGCACAAAAAAAACCTGAAATGATGACCTGAGTTCAAGACAATACAGCTAAACGAGAAAATAAGCCACACTCTTGTTAATCTTCTTGCATGACTTTGACATGTGTCTTCATTTTGGTCAATATAATACTGCTGATAGTGCAACTATAGGCTACTGTAATAATTGTCAAGCGAGGCTCTCAGTCTAACAATATATATTGAAGTTTCTTATTACATGTGAATATTAAGTTTAGTATTTCACTCATTGCATGGCACAGTTGGGTGGGCAATCTGACTCACTCAGTTCTATGTAGTATTTATCATTATTGTTATCTCTCCAGCTGCAGTGGTGGTGTTAATTTGAAATATCTACCATGTGTTATTGATTGCGACTAAAAAAAAAACAGGATGTGACTTAAGGCAATATTTTCCCTTATCACCTGTGTTCATAGTTATCACAGTGGTTTATCACATTCCCCCAGGTTATACAAGTGTTTACTGCACAAGAAACAGTTGCTACGGTATTCACACATGAGAAGTAATGTATTATTCATTGGATACCACAGAACATAAGTCATCTGATTGGCCATATATTTTATGTTCATGCCTGTGGCACTCGTGTAAATACTAAGTGAACAGACTCATGATATTCTCCTATATCAAATGAATAATTTATATGTATATATTTTATAATAACTCATGATATCCCACGGCTGTTATCTAATGCTGTATTCATTGCACACTCTCCTGATTAAACAGTTGGTACAGGTGGTGGTGTGCAGCTGTATGGAAACATAGATGCGTCCAAGATCTCCCAGCTGTAGAACTAAATCATTTGCTCAGTCATGTTTCTGTGCAATAGAATAAACATCAACACTAGTATTACAGTAAATAAATCTAGTATAAAATTAACAACTTATGACACTCATCAGAGTTATTTGTGAAACTGTGTCCAATAACTGTTGCCCTGTAGGAAACAAATTTAAATAAACAATTTTCTGACAGCAGTATTTCCCCATACCACCTGTGCATTTGATTGCAGTGGGCTATGACCCTCCCCCTCCCCAGGCTATAGTATTGTTAATGTCTTTTGTAAATACATGACCATTGGCTAACATAATCAATACACACAGGTTATGGTATTTATCAATAACTCTCAGCACCAGAACATTGTCTATACACTACACATAGTGACTCCAACTCTATCGCCTATTACTAGCCAGTAGCTAGCTAAGTGCTAGTTATGTAAAGTCACTAGTGAACTGACCACATGAGATGCTTAAGAAGTCATTCATTAAATATGTATGAGATGATTCTACTACCTCTCGTCAAGTAATTTATCCCAATCTTTACTTTACACCAGAGAAACATGGGACCAGTTGGGAGTGGAATAAAATGGCTACTAACTATGAGTGGACAAGACTTCATCAGTTTCTCCTCCTCCTCTGCTCTGTATCCGATCAACTTTGGTCTCCTTCATTACAATGAACATAAGGGACTCAGTTATCTCTATTCAATAAAATATATATTCAAAGTGTGCTCTATTTTGAGTTTCTTTTTGGCTGATGTGTTGCTGCAAGTCACAAAGCCAAGAATTTGCACTGTTTGTTTAATCTCTCAAGAGTTTGTGATTCCAGTGGAGATGGTCAGGAACCAGGAATCATAATTATTGTCAATTATTCAATCTTAAAACAGTGAAACGTTCAAGTTATTGCTTATTGTGAAAGTTTACATAACTCATCCAAGAAAAAATAAACCCATTCTCCAAAAAAAAACATCAAAAAATTTTTGACTGGCAATCGATCATATAAAAGGAATTTAAACCTTCTGCTATTAAGAAGCTGTATATTCAACAGAGGTACAAAGCGGTACGATGGCACAGCTTCTTTTTCTGCTGACACTTACAAGCATTATGATAGCTTCTTCTTACGGCCAATACCGGCGAATTGGTGGAACTCTCACGCACATTACGGCATCTGTGAATTTTATATGGGGTGTAAATAGACACCACAATATTTACACCTGCCCTCACCCCTGCCGTGGTCAGTGGAAACACATTGGAGGCAAGCTGATGCAACTTGATGCAGATGACTATGAAGTCTGGGGAGTCAATCGCCACCACCAAATTTTCAAACGTCCTGTTGACGCATCGGGATGCTGGACGAGAATTCCTGGAGGACTAATATATGTCTCGGCCAGTGGCAATGGCTACATCTGGGGTGTGAACAGGAATCATCACATTTACAAGTGCAAGAAGCCGTGCAGCGGGAGATGGCAACGTGTTGATGGGTTACTCAAGCAAATTGACGGAGGTTCAGCGTACGTGTATGGCACAAATAAGAACAACGATGTGTTTCGTCGACCTGTCGATGGCAGTGGAAGATGGCAGCATATTCCCGGGAAACTTAAGCAAGTCACTGGGTCAGGCCTAAGTGACGTATTTGGAACCAACAGGCATGATCAGATATTTCGCTGCAAGAAACCTTGCACTGGGAACTGGGAGCTGATGTCCGGTAGACTGAGACAGTGTGATGCCACGTTCAATGGACTGCTGGGAGTAAATGGAAATCGCCATATCTTCCATCGCAACACTGGAATTTAATAATAAGAAAATTAATTAATCTTGGGCCTGCGTGACAAATTAATGGATTGATTTTTGTGTAGAACTGTTTTATGTTATGTCTTATATTTCCTTCTGTGTTTACTTGTGGGTGCATCTGATTGGATTCATAGTGATAACATTTATTAGTCTTACTTTGATGGTTTGTTTTTAAGTAGTAAAATGTGTAAATATTATTATATACATTGATACAAAGTTCAAGGTATCTGTGGAGCGTATGGTTTTACAGCGGCCAATCCCCAGAGAAGATGGTAAATCTGTGTGTAGCTGAACTCACCAGTTCAGTTGAAGGAAAACACTTAATTTAAGGATGAACTTAAGAAGCCCTATGATGGCTCATAGTTCCTGGACATTGTTTGGATGGAGCTCTAACAATGGCTTCCACATTCTCAGGCAGGGTATGTAATCCCTTTTTATCAAATTGACATAACATAATCTAAAACTTTGCCTATTTCAATCAAACTCTCACCTTTTGGAATTGGTCCAGAACTACTTCCAGGTGATGCGCATGATCTTCCCCCATGATAGCTATATCATCAATATATAACATTAGCTACCCTCTAGGGATAATTTTTCTATATTATCTAAGATAACAGGGTACCGAGGCTACCAAATGGTAATTTTATGTATTGGTACAATAACTCATACTTAGTGTAACAACAGGCATAGTGACTCCAGCTTCACCTGTTGTTGCACACAGGAAGGTCCAACTTTCTGAAGGTCTGTACACTGAAAAGAGACTCTTGGGGATTGGTATTAGGCATTGAGTACTTCAAGGTTTGTATAGAGTGAGTGACAATCAATAGTTAATGGGATTCAAAAGTTTTCATAATTATGTTTTTTCTTTAGAATAATAATAAGAGGAAACAAGAGTGGATGTGGCTCTCTCATGTATTTTCGAATCCAAACCCCAAGTGCTAACTTCTGACTTCAGGCTTATATAATATGCTTGAAACATGACATAGTAGGAGGAGAGCACCTTTCAAGTTAATGTCCATGACTTATCATTTGGTGTGGGAGTATGTATGCGGTGGCTATGTGGTGTAGTGGTTGTGTTTTGGCACATAGCTTGTAGGTCCTGAGTTCAAATCCCATTCTGGCAACTGTCCATTGGATTTTTTTCTTCCTCAGCCTCCCACCAACCCCACCAGTCCACCTGCAGCTGTGATTGGGTACCTGGCATTTTTCTTGGGTGCAAATTCAAGGCCTTTTCTCACGAAACAGCAATGGTCTAGGTGGGACTTCGGGTGCCTACACCACTTGCTGTGAGGAATGGCCTGTTCTCGCAAGTTATTAGCCCGGCCCCAGGAGCTTTGCTTGCACGGCTCATAGCGCCTGCTCAGTGCATAAACTTCCTGAATCTGTCAGGTGCACATGACCGCTAGCGGTTGCAAACAAATTTTGGGTGCGTGTGGTATATTATATGGGTAGGAATGTTGGAGAGAGAGGGTGGGGTGGGTGGGTGGAGTCGAGACAAATTATCCAACAGATGGATAACCACATCACTCAGAACTATAAAACTTTATATAAAAAATGCCCAGAATGACTACAGTAGACAATTTTCCTTTCGGTATAGTTATAGACTGTAATAAACTCTAACTAATGTGGCACCTGTGAGAGGAAATAGGCAAACATATCAACTAAATGTATTATTTTAACTGTCGGTGAGATTTTGGAGGAAGTGTTGTGTTTTTGTTAAGGATGCAATGTAAAGTAGCAAAGTAGGAAGACTCCGTCTTGCAATCTAAGGCTTCATCTTCATATAATAAGCAAACTTGTGCTGGATGTAAGCATTGCACTGGAACGACACTGCATAAAATATTTGACATGTCTCAGAGTCCGAGTGTTTTCAAGATCGTAATCATCAGTGCTCTCGTAGCACTGGCATGTGGTCAATATCGGCAGATTGGAGGAAGTCTGAAGCACATCACAGCGTCACTGAACTACATATGGGGTGTGAACAGAAACAATGACATTTTCGTCTGCAACCGCCCTTGCACTAGACATTGGAGACACATTCCTGGAAAGCTAATGCAAGTTGATGCCAATGACTATGAAGTTTGGGGAGTCAACCGCCATCACCATATCTACAAGAGAAATGTGGATGGCAGTGGGACTTGGATTCGCGTTCCGGGAGGTCTCAAGCACGTGTCTGCTAGTGGCAATGGCTACATCTGGGGAGTTAACCGTGCAAACCATATTTACAGGTGCAAGAAGCCGTGCAGTGGGGCGTGGCTTCGAGTTGGTGGAACTTTGAAGCAATTGGATGGAGGATATACTTATGTCTATGGAGTAAACAGGCACAACAACATATATCGCAAGCCAGTTGATGGCAGTGGACATTGGCAGAATATTCCCGGGAAACTTCGTCATATTTCAGGATCTGGATTGCATGAAGTATTTGGAGTGAACAGGCACCACCGAATTTTCCGATGCCAAAAGCCTTGCATTGGGGGCTGGGAGCTCATGTCTGGCAGTCTCATGCAGTGTGACGCGACTATTAATGCTCTGTTTGGAGTGAATAGACATCAACACATATACCATCGCTACATATCATTGTAATTGAACATGTAGAAATTGGAACTTCTGTAGAGTTGTAGGCATACTTGAATATTTGGTAGCTGTATTGAATAGAACTGTTACATCAGATGAACATAAATAGTAGCATTTATGATGTCTTTATATATATATATATATATAACTTTTTCATATCTATAACCTGCCAAAATAATAACCACAGGAAACCTCTTCACAAAGCCCACTATTGTGGACAAAAAATATGACCCTTGTAGAGAGTTTGGCTGCTTTCAGAGATGATATTTTGTATTGTATATTATATTGTTCCATTCATGCTGACTGTTGTTGAGATTCAGTCTTTGCAGTTTCTTTGCAAAGAGGCGTAACTATAGCTATGTAGCTATATCTATATCAGAATTGTCTATTTATAACTATTGGACATTCACATTTCTTAATAATCTCAGTTGTCACAAATTTTTTTAATAATATTAATAGTAATAATGATAATACTAACACTAATAATAATAATAATAATAATAATAATAATAATATTGTTGTTGTTGATGCTGTTGCTGTAGTTATTACTGTTATTAATATAATTATTACTATTATTATTATTACTACTACTATTATTATTATTACTATTATAAATGTATTTGTTGTTATTATTATTGCTATTATGCCAGGCTTCTCTGTTTTATACAAGCAAATGAATTTATGGTTAACTTATTCAACATTTATAAATTCAAAGACTTTACTAGTTTATTGATAGTGTATGCATATTATTATCATACCAATTGATTCAAAAATAATTTTAAACATAGCTACTAAAATTAATTGAATTAATCATTTTTGTACTTCTTCATGGTAAAGTTAGTTACAGACTGTAAAAAAATATAGGAAAACTTATGTACATGTAAATGGACTTTTCGAAAAATCCTAAAATACACTCCTAGTGCATGACAAAATTTGTTTGTGTTTCTATGTGAGTCATGTAATCACAAATATACTGTACATTGATGTTATTATCAAAAGTTGAACATTTGCTATCTTGGAACTAACAGTTGCAGTAGCAGTATTATTTCTAACTGTTATAGTTACATAACACAGTGCAAATATACAAGAAAATCCACTCATAGAGTTTCTAATAAAACAAAAGCAGCTGCTCCAAAATTGTTAATTAATGTAATAGATTTTTGCCTTATTTAGTAAAATAAAAAGTATTAATTAATTAAGATAGCTTAAAGCCATTGTCTGTGGCTTACTGCTATTAACTACTTGTGTTGCATGAATTGCCATCACATCTAACAGGAGGAGAATCTCGTGAAGGTTGATGTCTAATGACTACTAAATATGGGACATTAATTGGTACTACCACATCTTCAAGTAACCTGTGGATAGTACGAGATGTGGGTAACGAGTCTCCAAGTCATTGCCATAAATATGTGAACTGTAAAATTCAGAATATATAGCAAGCCATTCGGAGAAGGGAGGACGGAAGTGGTGGGGGGGGGGGGTAATTTATTCAACACATGTATGTCAGATAGCTGGTGAGAACCAACATTACCTTATGCTATAAAATGCTCAAAACACTTACAGCAGATCAACCTTCCTTCATGTATAGTATAGTTTTTGGAATGAATCTTGCAATCAGCTAGTGTGAAATATGTCAGAGGAAAAAAAAAAGAAGTATATCAGACTCGCACATATTCTCTGTCTCATATTATGTGATATAATATTTTGTAATCCTTGCTTACTTCATCCAGTCCATGGTAGTGGGGACAGATTCCTGATAAACTTAACCACATTTCATGATCTGATTGCAAAAGTTGCTTGGAGTGAACAGCAACAATGCATTTACTAATGCCACCAGCCTTGCCATGAATCTGTATTTAATTACATCCTATTAACTTCTTTGTGACTCACATTTTGTATATTCTTAAAACTAAGTAATCAGTTACAAAACTGACTGTCTATAACAACTGCAGTATTAACATCAATAATACATTTGTCACCAAACAATCCATACTACTACTACTACTACTACTACTACTACTACTACTACTACTACTACTACTACTACTACTACTACTACTACTACTACTACTACTACTAATACTAATAATAATAATAATAATAATAATAATAATAATAGTAGTAATAGTAATAGTAATAATTATAATAGTAATAATAACAATAATTATAATAATAACAATAACCATGATAATAATATCTTCAGGGGTCAACTGAGTAATAATAATAATAATAATAATAATAATAATAATAATTCAAAATCAAAGTTTGTTAATGGTGTAAGCATACTCAACTTTACATTGAATTCAAAATAATTCTCAAGTATTTATTTCATACTCTACGGTTTTGTTAATGTTGTTTTTATTTTGTTCTTTCTATTTTTTAGTCACAGACCCCAAAAATAATTGGAGAATATGTATAAGTCAATGTAATGTACTAAAAACATCCCAAAACATGCCCATTGTGAAAGAGACATGTCCTTATTTCCGTCTTTGTCACTTAATCACAAAAATAATTTTGATGTAGTGTTGTCAAAAGTTGACAATTTGTTGCTTTGGTTAGCAGTTGCAGTAGCAATGCTTTACCTTAACTGTTATAGTTACTTAACACTGTAAATACACAAGGAAAATCCACTGATAGAGATTCTAAAAGAACAAAAGCAGCTGCTCCCAAAATCCTTCATAAACCATTGTTTCTATAACTGCATTTAGTTAGACATAAGTGACTGACATGGCAATTAAGACAGCTTATTATGGGCTCATCTTTAGCTTATTGCTAGGATATTCTTACGGAGTGTACCGCCATATTCCAGGGAAACTTATTCATGTTACTGCATCTACTAACTACCTGTGGGGAGTGAATCGCCATCATAATGTCTATATTTGCGCTCGTCCATGCAATGGAAAAAATTGGAAGCAAAAGGAGGGAAAGCTCATGATGGTGGATGCCAACGACTACGAAGTCTGGGGCGTCAATCGGCACCACCACATTTTCAAGCGGCCTGTAGACGGTAAGGGATGTGGGTCTCGAATTCCTGGTGGGCTGATATATGTGTCAGCCAGTGGTACTGGTTATATATGGGGAGTTAATAGCCGACATCAAATATTCAAATGCAAAAAGCCGTGCAAAGGAGCCTGGAAACACATCGGAGGAAGTCTGAAGCAAGTGGACGGTGGTCCAGGCTACGTCTATGGGGTGAATCGAAACAACGCTATCTTTAGAATGCGAGTGGATGGACGTACTGGTTGGCAGCATATTCCCGGGAAACTTAAGCAGGTCACTGGGTCCAGTGCTAGCAATATATATGGTACAAACAGACACGACCAAATATTTCGCTGCAAAAAGCCATGCACTGGACTGTGGGAGATCATGTCTGGAAGATTGAGGCAATGTGATGGTGCCTTCAATGGCTTTGCTGGAGTTAATGGACACCAGAACATTTACTATCGAGCCACTGCTCTGTGATTCCTTGCCGTGAAAAGAAATAAAATTCAGAAATTTCAAAACTGCTAACAATATTAGACACTTAGCATAGCTAGTTTGGTAGCCATTAGAAATTGGATTTCAATAGTGTAATTTGGTGCAATGTTAGAAGCTATAATGTGAGTTAAATAAATATAGTATGTGCATCAGAGGGGTACGTGATAGTGCGCTTAATCCAAGAAACATTTATATAATTAATGAGCATTTACAAGCATTACTGGTGAAGTATAAAGTCAGCCATGTTTTGACTCAATGGTTTGTTACCTAGCACTAATTATTATGAGTAACTATTACCACTGAACATACATACAGTAAAGTAACTACTGATCTATTTTTTGAGCTACTACTAGCAATGGTCATTAAAGCTAAGAGTAACTAACTTGCCAAAGTACGTTACCACCTATGTTATGTCCTACTGTATTTCAATATTATATAATAGTTTGAGAAAGCAGCAATGCTAAAGACTTTGCCCACACTTAAAAAAAGTCTATGTGAAAATTTTATGGTACTCGTGGTAGCTAAATAAATTTACTTGAGGTCCCATATTATTTTCAAGAAGCTACCTGAAATGCAGAATCAGTGTAGCAATTATCTGGTACTAGATACAGTCTGTAAGTGAAGATACAGAATAGAGGTGGATAAAGCACTACAGGCAACCCTTAAGGTTCCAGTTCAAACTACTACTCTCATAAAGATTTGGCAGCCCAGACTCACTTGAGGCTTATGCCATGCCCATGTCATTGCCAGAGCCCTACCCCCCACTCCCCTTCAACTGTCTTGAAGGGGGGATAGGAATGGCGATGACATATCAAATAGACCTCATCCTTGATCTCTTGCATCCCAAGGAAAAAAGCGTGCAGCCCCATCATTCAAGGACATAGAATTAGGATAGTTACTTCACATGACTCAAAGTAGTACATACACAGACATTGTGACAATAGAATTTTTTACATGCGAGGTTAGACCATGAGTCTTATCAAATCATACTTTGACCCTCTGGCCTGTTGTCAGCAGGTCAACAAGTCTCCTGGTTGAACCACTCAGTATATATGGTTGAGAAGTCCTATTGTTCCTTGCAACAAAATGTAGTCACTATGGCTTACCTTCTTGGAGGCAGAACTCACCACCAGCAGTTGTGTTAATCACCACATTACACCAACCTTCTAAAGCCATCTTAGTCCAACAGTGGATGTTGGTGCTCTGAATTTGGCACAAACATCCTCCAGAGGAGTTAAATGGAGCTACCACAATGTAGTCATCCTGATAAACTTGATTCCAGCTTGGATGGATGCACCAACACATACTGTCAGCCACTGCATTAAATATTATCAGTGCTGACTGCAACCCAAATGGCAAACACAGCTGGTTTATCCCATCCTACTGTATACCTTGTTACATTCTATCCTGGGATGAAATGGAATGAATTTAGAGAGAATTTGAAGATAAGTATTTTATGTAGTCTCTGTTGGGCCATATCTCCAAGAAGCTGCCGACCCTATTACAGTTGCAAGGAAAGCCTCTCGTCCAAAAGGAAGGAGTGTGCTAGCCCATGTCCTTTGATCCACATGCATGTACAGGTACATCTGCCTGGGGTGTCATGGTCAGAACCAAGAGTGTATAGCAGAGAGTGTAATGCCGACAACATCATTGTCAGTGTGTAATATGAACTGCCATTTTTTCTCAGTTCGGAATACACCACATCCAATCTTTTGGGCTCTGTGTCGTGGCAACTCCAGCTTCCATACCAGTGATCACACCAGGGGCCACCCCTTTCTCAGAAGAGCAGCTGGCATGGCTGGTTATCCACGGGTCCAGGCTGTACAGGTTCCATGGGTCCTGTCCAGGAAGAGCTGGGGGAGCAGGAGGCAGCTGTATTTACCCCTACCCTAGGTGACTGTGGTGAGTGGGAGATGTTGGTTGTGTGGGTAGATAAGGACGGCTGGGGTCAACTGCCTCTGGCTGTCTCAGTGTTATATGGCCTTTGTTGGCTTATGACCATTTCAGACTAGCTGGCATGCTGGTCCCAACCCTCCATGGTTAGCTGACATTCCAAGTCTGCTCTGACAACAACGAAGAGGAACTTCCGCCTATAGCCATACCTAGATTGGCACAACTGGGTCCATTCAACCATGCACCATCATTGTCGACGAAGACAACGAAGAGGATCCTCAACTTGGAGTTTGTTGAGATGAGCGAAGTGACTGCTGATGCCATGTCCGAGCAGGCACCTATGGCAATGGGTGGAGCATTTCTCCCTAATGGCGGCACTGATCTCCACCAGATTTCCGCATAAGGCACCAGAACTGTTTGCCTACCAGGCCATGATTGTCAGGGCCAAGAGAAACTATGAGACTGGTTGCTAGGTGGTGTACGACTGCCAGTTTAGGAGAGTGGCCCTCATGAGGTGGGGCCTCAACTGGTCAGTGCTGGACCAGCGCCTTTATAGCAAAGCGTTTACCAACAGAGCACAGTCCATACCACGCTGTTCACACTGCCTCTAGGAGAGCCATGTGAGCTCGCACTGCCCACAGAACCCCAATTAACAGTGGTTCTCATGGGTCCCAGGGATGTCACCATAGCCCACTTTGGCAGGGTCGGGATTCTCGGCGCCACGAACACAGCGCCACTCTGCAGAAATCTGTCAATGTTTTAACGAGGGTCGGTGTTGGACGGTAGCATGCAGGTTTACGCATGTATGCAACTATGTGACAGTCTGCATCCAGCCGTCTACTGTAGGCAGGCCCAGCAATGCCTAGGTCACCACTTTCGGCGCCGGTTCCCCTGGGACAGGGTACGTGGCCCCACGAGAGGCAGTGATTTTTGACACTCAGTCATATGAATTTTACTATGTCATTTCAATCAAAATGTGATTCCATGAATGAACTTATACATGTGGTTTGGGTGGGATGTGTGGGTGGGGGTGTGTGGGAAGGGGAATGGGAGGAAGGGGAATGGGAGGAAGGGAAGAGCATGTTGGGTGGGTAAAGGGTTAGTTATGGTACTCCACCCTCCAGAGTGTGACAGCCTGCCATGACCCCAATTAAATACTATGCAATGTACATTCATGTCCAGGCTGGGAAGATTTGTACCTGTACACTACTGACCTTCTCACCCTAAACTTACGGGACACTCATGCACAGAGCTCATGCCTATCTCTACAACCCTGCATGTGGAGGAGTGGGTGTCAGCACTTGTACCACACCCAGATCAGGCTTATGTGGAGTATCTCATTAGGGGCATGCAGAAGGGTTTCAGGATTGGTTTTGAGTGGGGCAAACCGTTGGAGTCAGCAAAGTCCAACCTTTCATTGTCTGTCTTTAAACCTGAGGTTATCTCAAGTTATATCGTGGCAGAACTAGACAAAGGCTAATTAGTCCCCTTCCGTTGACGTGGAGGCCAAACATTCATGTGAACCGCCTCGGCTTGGTTCCTAATGGGCAAAACTCGGGGAAGTTTTGTGTGACATTTCCTCATGGGGCCAGTGTTAACGATGGGATCAGCCCAGATGTCACCTCATTGTCGTACATCACAGTTGACAATGTGGCAGACATAGTTAACGAGTTGGGCAGGGGTACCCCACTGGCAAAGGTGGATATCGAGGCAGCGTATCAGCTGGTCACAGTCCATCCTCAGGACCGGGTCCTGCAGGGCATAGAGTGGCATGGTGAGCTGTACATGGATCTGCCTACCATTTGGTCTGTGGTTGCTCCAAAAATGTTCAATGCTGTCGTGGATGCCCTGAATTGGTGCCTGCAACAAGCTGGAATTCGCCATGTTCTACACTACCTGGATGACTTTATTGGCATGGCCCCGCCAGGATCTGTGGAGTGCTCTGAGGTGGTTGATATCTTGCGGCAGGTATGTAGGTGATTAAATGTGCCACTGGCAGCAGAGAAAAGTGAGGGTCCTATAACAGCCCTAGTGTTCCTGGGTATTCATGTGGACACAGTGGCAGGTGAGCTACAGCTCTGAGAGAGAAAACTGGAGAGGCTAAAGGCACTGCTGTGCAAGTGGGGTAGTAAGAGGGCATGCTGTAGGAAGAGGCTTACTGAACCATGCATGCAAGGTGGTAAGACCAGGGAGATCTTTCCTTCGCCACTTCATTGACTTGCTCTACCAAATGGGGGTTAGGCCAGGAGGCGATAGCTGGATACACCTGAACTCAACATGTAGAGTGGACATTGCATGGTGGTCAGAGTTTGTGGTGAAGTGGAATGGGAAATCATTCTTACATCCAGCTCAGGTCTTGCCAATGGTGGAACTTACGATTGATGCATCTGGATCATGGTGCTGTGGTGCATGGCTTGGTTGGAGCTGGTTTCAGATCCCCTGGGACTGGGTTGTCGATTGCAGCAAAGGAAATAATACCGATTGTTCTGTCCTGGGAGGCCTGGGGCTCACAATGGTATGGCTGCCGGGTGCTCTGTAGATGCGATAACCAGGTTGCTGTCACGGTGTTACGGATGAGAACGAGCAGGGATACAGGGATGTGCCATCTCCTGAAGTGCCTCATCTTCATGGAGGCTACCTTGGGGTGCCATTTGAGTGGGGAGTACATTGACACAAGGAGTAACCACTTGGTAGATGACCAAGGTCCCGATGGCCGACCAATGCCCCACACCACCATCCCAGCTACTGCTAGACCTGTTGCTCCATCCTCAGGCAGACTGGGCCTCGAAAGACTGGCACCATCTCTTCACAAGTATTTTCAGGAAGGACTAGCCCTGTTGACCCAGGAAGACATACATGGCTGCTATGAATAAGTTTGAGTGGTTCTGTTCTGTACACGATGTAGACAACCCATTCCCAGCCCAAGTAACAGAGCACCTCTTGTTCTGCTTCATTGCAGTTTTGGCGGATCAGGGCTTGGCACCACAGACGTGCAAGGGCTACCTGGCGGCTGTGAGAAACCCATTCCCAGCCCAAGTAACAGAGCACCTCTTGTTCTGCTTCATTGCAGTTTTGGCGGATCAGGGCTTGGCACCACAGACGTGCAAGGGCTACCTGGCGGCTGTGAGAAACATGTAGCTGTCACTGGGTTTTCCCGATCCAAGAGACCAGTCTTCATTGCCCATGTTGAAATGTGTCCAAGCAGGAATCAGGCGGGTCAGAGCAGTGTCCGGTACTACATCATGCCCCTGGCTACCCATCACTGCCATTGTATTGGAGCGGATATGTCTGTACTTTAGAACCGCAAGTCATCCCCACAAGGAGTTAATCTGTGTAATAGCATGTATGACCTTCTGCCCAAGTCAGGTGAATCAAAGACAGCAATCCAATGGAGCGATGTGGCTGTTGACTAGAGAGAGAGAGAGAGAGAGAGAGAGAGAGAGAGAGAGAGGACCCGAGTCTGGTGAGAGTACACCTTACGTGGACCAGTTCCATGAAGGAGCTAATATTGTCCTGGGTCAAATTCCGCTGATCTGTCTGCCAGGTTGCTGCTATCATCGACTTCCTTGCTGTACGAGGTCTGGGGACTGGCTTCTTCTTTCAATGCCACAACATAGAGTGGTGACAAAAGCTTGATTTGTCGATCAGCTTCGAGATATACTGCAGGCATTGGGTCTACCATGTGAGTTGTATGCGAGTCACAGCTTTAGGATTGAGGCAGCTACTACAGTGACGATGGCTGGAGTAGAAGATACAACGATCCAGACACTGGGATGATGGCAGAGCATGACCTACCTACAGTACGTGAAGATGCCGAGTGAACAGCTGGCCCGTCTGTTGGCATTACTGGTATCCAACATTGACTGAATTTAGTGTTATGTATGGTTTGTAATTACAGGTACAATTCTTTTTGTTGTTGCCTGCCAGTTTTGTTGTGTGCACGTGTTATTCTCCATTATACACAAGTCTAGGTCAGAATGTCATTAGATCCTAGGTGCCTTGGGGGGAGAGACCACCTGGGGATACCCCCAGGCAGCCTCACCTTTGGGGGATGCTGGTGACTCTCCTCCCGACCATGTATGCAGTAAAGGTATCAGACTTGGCAGATATCAGGGTGCAATGTACCTTGATGGCAAAAATAACAACAAAAAATCAAAGACACCAAGCAGGCCTACAAAAACTACCTATCCACCAAGAGAATTGTCACTATCTCCTTCTTCCTCATCTCCTCAATACTCATCAATTAGCCTTGGTCAAAGCCCCAGTAGCAAGGCGGTAACTACCATAGATGCAGAGGAGGCCACTGCCTCCTCTAAATACTTTAACCTGGTTTTGAAGAATCTCTTATTCTTGACATCAAATTACAGAAGTCAGTTCTGTTGCTTGTTGCAAGAATTATAAACAGTTTCATCCAGCTCTATCTGAACACAATAGCCGCAATATGTCAACTATTCGTAAGTTGACTTCTTCTAAGAAGAGGAAAAGTAAATAAATTATTCTTGTAGCCAGCTAGCTAGCTGGAGTTGCATGTTATTGGCTTGTACATATCTTGTTAGCAGAGAGAGGAGGGAGGCCCTGGGTAAAAGCTGGCTATAGTTCATTATCATTCAGTTTTGATGTACTTCTCTTTAGTTTATCAAGTCATGGACGAGAATAAGTTGTACCTATAGAGCTGTCCATTTATGTGAGACAGAAAGCATTATAGAAGAACCCAACAGAATTCTTCAACTGAAGAAGTGTTGGATGTGATCAATTAGAAATGTTGCTCTGATTTAGCTGTGTGTGCAGTTTTAGTTTTGGCTGCAAAACTTATTCATTTTTTTATGCTACTGCTAGCACTTCCTGTCAAAATTACACCAGTGCATGTCTTACTACTGGGACAGTCTTCTGGATCTGGCACTTGGTTGCATCAATTCTTGTGGAACCCCACCTCCAGAACATGTGATTTAACTGTGGAACCATCATTGACACACATGAATTGCTACTGTACACAAGATGGATTGATTTTTTTTCTTTTCATTTATTATTTTCACTTACATATATTTGCAGTATATCTTTAGAAACTTACTTTATTAAAATGGGTAGCTCTGGCCATAGATATGGGTAATTGTTTGCCTCCTCTCTTCTTAATCTCTAATTCCAGCCCTGAGTAGAAGGCATGTTTGTCTCAATGGCCTTCCCACTAAACCAGTCCTGAAGACTTCTGGCAGAGGCCTCTGGTAATAATAGCTGGCATATACCCTGTCCCGATGCATTTTCCCAAACTTCAGACATCATTCAAGCAGGGCAGCCAGCTCTTCGAGTACCAGGCCATTGTTACGTAGTCATGGGAACCACACAGTTCATTCCAACCTCATATAGGGAAACAAGCAAGCTTTGTAATAACTCAGCATCGTCTGACTACATTTTAAGAGGAGCTCAACAAGCTGTCACAATGATTAGAATAAAGATGTAATGAATACAGCCCCTTTGCCCTAACTCTACCCCCTTAGCTATTCCTGTTCCCACTAATGTTAGGTGACTCAAAGATCTATCTTCATGCTATGTTCACACTGTATTAATAGCAGCATCAGCATCCACATATTCACATAGCACTATATAGTATATACATAGGTGTAGACAAGTACTCTCAAAAGGGGGGATGAGGGACTTAAAGTTAATCACACATGTCACCCACGCAGTTAATCAAAATTATATTTTTGCAAGTATCTCTAGACTTGAACTAGAATTAAATGTTCCAGTCTAAAAAAAAAATGTGTGCAGTATACTAATATAGGAGGATGAGGGGTCATCTGTTTAATAAATTTCAGGTGATGGTTGGGGTGAAGTGTGGGGGGTGTAATGGTGACATCTATATTTAGTGATGGTGGTCACACACAAAAACTGAATGCAGAAATGGCATGGAAGATGGAATCAACACCGTCACTACAACTGGTGTTGTTTCTTTGCTTCTAATAATAACCTTTCCTGGTTAGCAGAATAATTACAGCTGCAAAAAGAAAATTCAACTATTTAAAATCACATTATGAGCAAATTACAAAAGTAAATACCTCATTACTGTCTGTTGCTATCACCTACACACATATTTAGCATTTAAATGATCTCCCTTTTTTTACCAGAAACTATTTCAGCTTCATAATAGAGTTCCTCTATAAGTATAAATGACTATTTCCAGGGAAAATCAAAATCAGTCTCATTTGGGATCCAGTTTTACAGCAGGACTTGTGCAGGTTGTTATCCTCCAAATGTAAGAGCAGTTCACAACCATCCGAAATTAATTCAGATCATTAAGTCTTTTATTTTTTGCCTAACATGCACTCACTCGTTTTCTTCCTCCTTCCTTTGATTGAAAGAGTCTTTCTCAGTGTGACTACCTTCTAAGTCTGCATTGAACAATAAAATGAGATATTAACGTGCTTCTGGTTAAAACTGCAGGTACATGCACTTTAAAGCCACATTATTGTCAGAGATTACAATTTTGTGGGTATACTTTTGAAATAGAAAGGAAAAACTTTACTTTGTTTCTAACACAGCAGCATGGAGATAGCAAAATAATATTGATCAGACATTGTGTGAACAGAATGCACTCAGGAAATTAGAATATCACATGACTTTAATGCAGCCTTTAAAATCTGATGTAATCTTTCTAGTTTAGGCCCTATCAAAATAATTTCTTGTTTATCATCCGAAAATTTCAAAAAATTGGAGAGGGAGGGAGGCTTTTTTTTTTTTTTTAAAGTTTCAAAATTACTTTTTTTTAAGTGAAATCACAATCAGATGTGTCTGTGAAAAGAAAAAAAGGTATATATGACAGTTGTTTTTTAGTCCTTTGGTTTAAACCGCCGTGTTCGTTTGGCTGGGGGGCGTTTGCCACCAGAAAAGCAGGTCATGCAGATAGGGTAACCTTCTGTTTGCTCTTTGAAATCCTCTTCCGAACCACAAAAAAAGCATATTGCATTAAATAAATTTTTTCTCTTGAGTCAAAAATTGGAGAGGGAGGGGATGATAAACAAGAAATTATTTTGATAGGGCCTTATAATTGAAATTAATATCCTTGAAATATCTAAAGTGAATGAAATCTTACAACTGAGCCTTACTACTAATATAATTAAAAAGTTTACAGTAAATTATTACTCTTAAAAAAAATCTACCTTCTTTGATAAAATCTTGCTCTAAGATAATTGTATATTTTATTGTCAGACTAAGTCTTAATATTTTAAAAATAATATATTATTTGTATCATCCTACTCCTAATTAAAATATTTGTAACTATTGTAAGATAATAATTTAAATCTTACAGGTCTTAATATCTTTGAAAAATTATTATTTATATGATCCCTCTACTTTAATTCTTTAAATCTTAATTAAGATACTTGTAACATCTTCAATCTTATGTCATAACATTGTATTACTGTACTAGCAAGTACCCAGCCACATAGTGGCGCTTGACGTATTGCAAAGTAAGAATGCAGCACAAGTTATTGTGAATATGCTCAATGAGCTTTTCTTCTATCCCACCACTCCTATCTTCAGCTCTTCTTTTTGAGTCATGGCGCCCCCTTTTCCTTTGTCTATCTCTCCTGCATTTCTGTCCGACTTTGAGAAACTTTTGTCTTCTATTTCGCACTTTAGCCTTTCTTTTGAAAACTAACCCCCGCCTAAGTCGCATGGAAACAATTTCCAACAAGTCGCATTATCTTAAGCCCACTAGCTAGTTGGAAACTGCACACCATTTATTTAGTACTGTAGCTACTGGTAAACTATTTGCTATTAAATTATTTTCAGTAACAAAAATCAAGATTGCGAATCGCAAATTTGCGCACTCGGCATTAAATTAATTACTTCGTCACGACACACCTACTCTGGCTGAATGAGGCGATCCTTACCGACCTTGGAGTAGCCAACTTCCTCTGGAGTGAGAGTGGAGAGTGAAGAGCAGAGAAACCAGCAATGGGGGTCCTGTCTCCAACATTTAGTGACGTAGTGGTGGTTCTCGATTCTTCCGCTGCTCTCAGTGGCGTTTTCTCCTCCGTACTAGAGGATTACTTAATACCTTGTTTAGAGTACGTTATTAATGTTTTACTACAGCTATAGCTCTTAGTTTTACCAAACAGAGGCGGTGTGTGTTGTAGGGTAGAGATTCTCATACCGTAAAGCTAAGGATCCATTGCCATAATTAGTCTGTTGGGCCTTCTTGTTGTGTTGAATTTAATTTAAAGCTTCTTTTTTTTTTAAATCCCATTCTAGCTGTGATATGTGTCTCCACATGACTAGCTGTGATATATATCTCCACATGACTAGCTGTGATATGTGTCTCCACATGACTAGCTGTGATATGTGTCTCCACATGACTAGCTGTGATACGTGTCTCCACATGACTAGCTGTGATACGTGTCTCCACATGACTAGCTGTGATACGTGTCTCCACATGACTAGCTGTGATATATATCTCCACATGACTAGCTGTGATACGTGTCTCCACATGACTAGCTGTGATATATATCTCCACATGACTAGCTGTGATATATATATCCACATGACTAGCTGTGATGTGTATCTCCACATGACTAGCTGTGATATATGTCTCCACATGACTAGCTGTGATGTGTATCTCCACATGACTAGCTGTGATGTGTATCTCCACATGACTAGCTGTGATATATATCTCCACATGACTAGCTGTGATGTGTATCTCCACATGACTAGCTGTGATGTGTATCTCCACATGACTAGCTGTGATATATATCTCCACATGACTAGCTGTGATACGTGTCTCCACATGACTAGCTGTGATATATATCTCCGCATGACTAGCTGTGATATATATCTCCACATGACTAGCTGTGATATGTGTCTCCACATGACTAGCTGTGATATGTGTCTCCACATGACTAGCTGTGATATATATCTCCACATGACTAACTGTGATATGTGTCTCCACATGACTAGCTGTGATATGTGTCTCCACATGACTAGCTGTGATACGTGTCTCCACATGACTAGCTGTGATACGTGTCTCCACATGACTAGCTGTGATGTGTATCTCCACATGACTAGCTGTGATATATATCTCCACATGACTAGCTGTGATGTGTGTCTCCACATGACTAGCTGTGATGTGTATCTCCACATGACTAGCTGTGATATATATCTCCACATGACTAGCTGGGATGTGTATCTCCACATGACTAGCTGTGATATATATCTCCACATGACTAGCTGTGATATATGTCTCCACATGACTAGCTGTGATATATGTCTCCACATGACTAGCTGTGATGTGTATCTCCACATGACTAGCTGTGATGTGTATCTCCACATGACTAGCTGTGATATATATCTCCACATGACTAGCTGTGATGTGTGTCTCCACATGACTAGCTGTGATGTGTATCTCCACATGACTAGCTGTGATATATATCTCCACATGACTAGCTGGGATGTGTATCTCCACATGACTAGCTGTGATATATATCTCCACATGACTAGCTGTGATATATGTCTCCACATGACTAGCTGTGATATATGTCTCCACATGACTAGCTGTGATGTGTATCTCCACATGACTAGCTGTGATGTGTATCTCCACATGACTAGCTGTGATATATATCTCCACATGACTAGCTGTGGTATGTGTCTCCACATGACTAGCTGTGATATGTGTCTCCACATGACTAGCTGTGATGTGTATCTCCACATGACTAGCTGTGATATATATCTCCACATGACTAGCTGTGGTATGTGTCTCCACATGACTAGCTGTGATGTGTAACTCCACATGACTAGCTGTGGTGTGTATCTCCACATGCCTTATCTGCTGGGACTTGTCCATGTGCTTTCAAAGGGTTTTCTTTTGACACTTTGCAGGTATTTCAATGGTGGCAAGTTGTTTGATGCTCCTTCTGATATTCAGGTGAGCAGGGGAGTGGGGTTGTATAGATTACGTAGGTATGTTTTGATGTAACTTCAGCCTTATATTGGAGATTAAATAGATCAAATTATCCAGAATTATGATGACTTTGCGATAGCAATAATAATGAATAACAACAACAACAATAACAACAACAACTGCTACTACATAAGTCTCGCTAGATTACTGCTTCAATAACACAACACACCAATGTGTAGTTTCTGCCGAATTAATATAATTAAATCATTAATGAATAGGAGAACGAGTAATATTCCCTTGCTACCTTTTCCTCCTCCTCCTCCTCCTCTTTCTCCTTAACCCATATGCCGGGTGTCCTGTCACTAATGCATGACATATAGTAATTGGACAGTACAGACAATGGGACACACCCACATCAATGGGACACACCCACATCAATGGGCAGGGACACTTAGATACGAGGATCCCTCAGCTAAAAGTCACATATTGGTTTGTCTTATCTCACACGCTGTGTTGCTGTCTTTGTGGTCTCTCATGTCCACCCATTCCTCATCTCTTCCCTCGCTCTCACTCTCTCCCTCGTATCGTCATCTGTTAATTGTCACTAGTACGGTCCGGTGCAGTACACGCTGATTAAGGTGGAGTCTCCCGGCATAGCGTACAGGTTCCCGTGCACCTACTGCCCCATCACCTCTAGCCCCGCCCAGCTGCTGAAGTGGCTGAAGGAGGTGAAATTTGTGGGTGGCCTGGTGGAGAGGAGTATGAATCTGGCAGAGGGACTGGCTGGAGTGATGGAGATCATGGAGGTGATGAAGTCTACCAGGGAACCCTGGTGAGTGGGGAGTTAGTTATTTGTTGTGGTTGTTGGTATTATTGTTTTTTGTTGTGTCATTGGTATTATTGTTTGTTATTTGTTGTTGTTGTTGGTATTGTTTGTTGTTTGTTATAGTTTGTTGTGGTTATTGGTATTGTTATTGTGTTGTTATGTAATATCCATCTATAGGTATCATTCTCCTTTTCTATCCGTCACTCATTCGAGATTTACTCAATCAATCCAGGGGGGGAAGGGTTGTGTGGGAGGAGTCCATTGGAGCATCAGTACAAGAGCTTCTATATGAGGCATTTCAGCTTCTTTTTTATTTATTTTTTTTTATTTTTTTATTTTTTTTATTTATTTATTTTTTTTAGGTTGCCACTATAATCTTTTTTTTTTCCTTTTTTTAATTTTTTTATTTATTTATTTTTTATTTCTTGCACGTCTAAATACAATTTTCATTTGGTGGCGTCTCTGTACTAAACCAGCCACCTGCTGTCAGTGTTTGGTTCTGCCAGTGTTTGGTCCTGACAGTGTTTGGTTCTGTCTGTGTTTGGTTCTGTCAGTGTTTGGTTCTGCCAGTGTTTGGTTCTGCCAGTGTTTGGTTCTGCCAGTGTTTGGTTCTGCCAGTGTTTGGTCCTGACAGTGTTTGGTTCTGTCTGTGTTTGGTTCTGCCAGTGTTTGGTTCTGCCAGTGTTTGGTTCTGCCAGTGTTTGGTTCTGTCAGTGTTTGGTTCTGCCAGTGTTTGGTCCTGTCAGTGTTTGGTTCTGCCAGTGTTTGGTTCTGCCAGTGTTTGGTTCTGCCAGTGTTTGGTTCTGCCAGTGTTTGGTTCTGCCAGTGTTTGGTCCTGACAGTGTTTGGTCCTGACAGTGTTTGGTCCTGCCAGTGTTTGGTTCTGCCAGTGTTTGGTTCTGTCAGTGTTTGGTCCTGACAGTGTTTGGTCCTGCCAGTGTTTGGTTCTGCCAGTGTTTGGTTCTGCCAGTGTTTGGTCCTGACAGTGTTTGGTCCTGCCAGTGTTTGGTTCTGCCAGTGTTTGGTTCTGCCAGTGTTTGGTTCTGCCAGTGTTTGGTTCTGCCAGTGTTTGGTCCTGACAGTGTTTGGTCCTGACAGTGTTTGGTCCTGCCAGTGTTT
>WLWD01006186.1_pt1 | contig 34956 bp, 12 predicted proteins | sample 6712731 | NCBI WGS metagenome assembly WLWD01 (sample SAMN12718690, study PRJNA576275) | sponge metagenome | isolation source: marine sponge | host: Mycale hentscheli | place: New Zealand: South Island, Marlborough, Capsize Point | collected 2014-11-01 | reverse complement strand
TTAACTTATTAAAAACCCAATGAATGCAGACTAACTCCCTGGACATGTATACAAAGCCATAATATAGAAAACTGTGCATGTGCCCAGTATCATGATGTGCATGACATAGAAATCAAATCACTAAGCAGCCCAACGCTGTTAATGGTAACATTACATGGAAAAATAGCCAGGGAACACCAATCAAGGCCGCTCCACCAATTAAGTAATTAAGTTGATTAAACAGTTCTCGACTCCTTGTGAGAGGAGTTTGATGAGGGTGAGGGACTTCTCTCACAGTTACATACCTAAAAATATCATTGTGAAGATATCTAGGGTGGAATAATTTCATTTATTTTGAGTAAGTGCATTATACTTATATGTTACAAAAACGTTGTACCTGATGTTGTATGGTTACAGAGTCCTTGCCGAAAAAAAAAAAATACTATAGAGACAGATTGAAAGGCAGATTGATGTGCAGTAACAGACTATGGCTAAAACTGTCATGTCAAAATCTAAGTAAGCTAGCCTGTATTGATAATTAACTTGTCTAGCTAAATAGCTGAAAGAGATTCCCTAAGTACCAGGCCAATAATGAAATATTTTTGCCTGGGTAACAGCAAATCATGCTAAAAACAGTGATTATTTCGTGCAGAATAGTGGGTGATGTTCTAAAAGTAACATTATAAGTTGACACACTATGTCACACTGATTCATTAGAAAGATATCAAACTTAATATCTCAGTCATGAAAAAGTTAAAAATATAGTCATTTAGAAATAAGCTAATGTGGTGAACTTGTCAAATATAGTATTTGTAGCCTTAGTAACAAAGAGTGAATGTTCTTTAGAGAAAGACAGTATGCAAGATAAACACAACTAGAGATGCAAGACCGATAATTGTACTGATAATATAAGGTTGAGTAATAACTGTTCTAATATAGGACTACACTCTACAATTGTTCATTTGGTACTGGTCCCATTTACCTTGTGCTTCATTCTCCTTGATCACCAAACTGAAGAAGAGAGTCCCAAGAAATAGAGCTAACATAGTGTTGTACAGACCTACTGATGATAACAGCGGCGTACTGCTATACTCAGCTCTCCAGTAGGTGAATGGCTAAGTATTTCTCAACACACAGCAGTCAGCGGTGGCTAAAATCGGAATTAGCTAAAGCCAATAGCCGAATTTTTAGTATTTTTCCAGTCACTAAATTAACTCCTCCCACCTACTTCTTTAGCAAATGAACCGGTAGCTCCTCCCCCTTATCGAGCACAATTACATGTATCCCCCTTCGATAGACTAGACGTTTTAATGGCCGCCCTAAAAATTGAATAGCCTGCGCTAAAATTTTTAAATAGCCATTTATGAAAACTTTAAGAAGAACTTGTGGGTGTAAAGGGTTATTTTTATTTCACCTTACCCTGTTATTGATAATATTCAAATCTATTTGGCTATCAAAAGAGCTACATTGAACTTCAGCTTACTAGTAGGCACTATTATGAAATAATGGTAATGTATGTAGTAGCTTTTAAATTTTCCTGCATGCTCACTAACATGTACTTATAAAACAGGGACATCATATGAATAGTAGCCTATAGTGGAGCTAATTAGTGTTGCTTTGTAAAGATGATTCAATAAAAACAGTCGGAAGATGGTAGGGGTGTTTAGTATTCCTGAAAATAGTAGAAATAAAAATATATCCCAGCAATCAGGCATATTATGGTATAATCGCATTAGCTAATAATTGTATTAATACATTAAGTTTTGAAACTTTATTCATATTTTTTTATTATTTTAACAGTTTTTAGTGCTTTTATTTTGTACGTTATTTTTAGTATTGTTAAGATAAAACACACCGAAAAATTGCAGAAAATAATAAAAATGTGTCACTAAAATGACTATGCATTACTGATTTCGCTATATCATTAGCATCATCATTTCTGTAGTCCCTCCACTTTTTCTTATCTATCGTCCATTTTTTTTATGGCAGGACAATAGTTTACAATGTGTCTACTAGACTGACTATTCCGATATTACATATTGGGTTGTGTATTGTCAGACAATGTGTAGAAATATAAATGTAAACATGTATTAAAATTTTAACATAAAGTTTATCATAATCAATAATACTGAATGAAAATCATTATCTTTTGTTAGGAAACATAGTTCTGTCAAGATTAATGCTATATAAATATTAACAAATAATAATAAAAACTTATTAGACACTTGACTCTCTTGTGTCATGTTCAGTATATAGCTGTTAATCACTCATCAGTCAAGTTAAAAAAAATTTGCAATTGTTACTTTGATATCATTTTGTCTGCAAAATGAAAAAGATAACAACACATTCATACTAAATCTTGAATAACAGGTAACAATTTCAGTTCTGTATCAAGTTATATATATATAACAATATAATTATAATATTATTCCAAGCTAGACATTTTTTACAAATGCTATTTTTAGGTACACAATCACTCACATTATCACACAGTGTTACCTCAAGCTGTACTTCCAAGCTTATTACCCTCTGTTAAGCTTACAGTAAATGCAATCGGCCTAGATTATTTGTAATTTGTGTTTGTGAAATATTTGGCCTTATCACATTCTGATTCATGCAATTAATTTTACATATACAAACACTGTTGCAAAAACAAGTTAACTTGATATAGTTAATAATAGTCGGTCTTTAAGAAATCATTAATTGTAATTTTTAAATATTATTAACTTCACGGTTAGATGAATTATAGAACAGTTAAAATGATAATAAGTGATTAAAAATATAAGTTTTTTTTTACTTTATAGAACACAATGAAATAGAATATGATACTTTAACTTGATAACACAAACTTTTAGTACACTGTTATGATGAATTTTATAAGTTTGGTAAACATGATAGCTTCCCAAACTTTTACTTTAGTACAGTGTAGTGTTTACTCCTCGTACGTTAACGAACTAGCAAGTATTATGAGCGACATGACAGTCAGGATTAATAATAGATATAAAAGTTCCAACTCTATGGGTACATTTTACTATTTCTATGGTGAAAATTTAACTATAACTACATTGAGGTCACAAAATATTTCCTTCATGATATAATTATTATTGTAATAATAATACTAGTTAAGTGAACCTAAAATCCAACATCCACACTAACAATGAAATTCATGACTCCAGATAAATCCGAGAGCAATGAGTCAAACATATTTTAAGATTTTGTCCATAATAATATATTTGAATTCTACGAACTTGTATATAGAAAGCCAACAAGTAAGATTTCCCACCTTTAATTAGTTTAATATGCATTGTTCACATCATATTGAAAGGTATTTTTTCATAATAAAGAAAACTAGGTCAGTTAACAATAATTAATATAGACACTGAAGTATACTTATGCTTATGTAATACAACATTTTGTAAAAAAACTATAATCGAAGCAACTTTTTATGTTCCAGTGGTGTCTTATGTCTATTCACTAAATAATTATACTGATATTTAATTATTAAGATCACATCCTGTATTTCCGGTTTCATACACATTCTGTATCATTTGTTATTCACTTAATTGTGTGTCATTATAAAATTGATTCAGATGATGCACATAATGATTAGTTTACACCAATAACAAAATATTATTTACACAGTATACTATCTACATTGTCAATTAGTAATGAGTTCAGCCAAGTAGGTCATACAAAAAAACATCACCACACCGCCGTATATGGTAGCTAGTTGTTACTTGTGATAAAAGTATAAATTACAGTACATATTTAGCTATATTGAAAGTTATTTTTCTAATATATAAACAGCATGATGAGTCTCCAAAACTGATTACTGGAGAATATTCATGTAAAGATAAGTATATACAAAAATTTTAATTGTATTTTTCCAAGATCTACACTAATTAAAGGATTGCTGTATGTTCATTAAGTTTATCTCTGGAAAGTGCACAGCATGCCATAATCTACAAAAAGAGTAAAAAATATACCTGACACAATAGAGTCTGGTAACTAGGTTTAGCACTTAATCTCCTGTCATAGTGTACACTGTACCAGCAATCTTTACGTTTCATAAAATTAATTTCATTACTTAATTACTTACAAATTGAAATTAAAGTGTGATGTTAATTTTAAAATGAAAATAATACAGAATTTTTAAACTGTGTGGTGTTAAAGTGTATTAAATTACGAAGGTATAATAATTTTCATTAAAAATGCATCAAAATTTAATTAAGGACCTTTATCTCTTTAAATATTCCTCATGATATTCAGTAAAATAGGCCTATCATAAGTTAATAAAACTGAAGTTTGATGAGCTTTTATCACAGATTGATAAAATATCAGTAGGAATGTTCATTGCATTTATCACTTGAACGTGGTGGCCATTTTGAAAAAAATGCATCTAAAGTACTAATAAGCTACCTATGTGACAGGTCCATCACACATTTTCAGAAACTACAAACACCAGTGTAACTGAGAATCAAGGTAAGAATTACTCCCCCAATTGATACTCAAATTCAAAATTTTGGTGATTGGCTCATAGACTAAAAGTGTTTCAATAGATTAGATAGAAACAACACAACACTTGTTATGAACTGGACTAACTCATCTCTGAGCTGAGCATGGCAGGCCACAGTATATAAAACCCAGTAACACATGACTCACATGACACTAACCAAAAAAAATACTATGACATGACCATCATAGGTTATTTGTCACTTTGTTCTCTGAGTAGGCATTCACTGCCTTCACTGAATTTTCTCATGGGTGGGCTTTCCCACATCCCCCTCTGCTCTGTTGTGACTCCGGTCTGAATCAGGAATGGCCACAGGAGAGGGAACATCATTGTCACCCTAAATAGCAGCTAAACCCGTCAGCAATAACATTGTCAACACTAGTGTGATATATGATGTTGAAGTCATATTCATCACTTTGAGCGCAAATCCTTGCAGATGGCAGTTCAACACCCAGGTTATCATAAGAGAAGTGAGAAAATGGTGATCTTTCACAACTTGAAAAGGTCTACAGTAAAGATACGGAAGAAATGCCTCATAACAATTGCTAAATCCTCATACTCAGTGGCAGAATATCGAATTGCCGCACCATGCAACTGCTCTGAAGATGACAACCAGAACTTCTGCATTATTTCTACTGACACTTAGAACACATCCCACACCTTTGAAACTAGCGTCATTATGTGACACAAATGAATCTGATGTGTTTTACATTCAAAATACAATGATTACATAAAGAATTATATCACTTACCAAACACAGATACCATCTCCAAGGATCAATGAATTTTACAGGGTGCCTTGGCAGAGGTAGAAGGTGTCAGTAATGAGGAATAGTTAGCAAGTAAGGAATAAAACTTCTTAAATATCCTATAGAGCCCAGAAAATCTTACCTTTCCTCAGCCACTCATGGAATCCAAAAAAAAAATTAATATCATCAATATAAACCACAGAAAAATCAACACAATTCTTCAATACTTCTGAAAAATTGCTAGAGCATTTTTCAAGTGAAATGGGAGAGTTTTAAATAGAAAATTATCAAGTAGAACCTGATAGTACCCTTTCATCAGATCCAACTTTGATCCGGTTAGGGACTGGAACAATTGGAGCACCACAGCGGGAGTCTGTATCCTCTACCCATCTTTCAGAAACTGCTGAACCACTGCATTAACCTTCTCCTTCATGAAATTCAATTGGCAACATCAGGCTCACCAGACATGTAAACATCTTACGAGAGAAACTTTGTCTAAACCTGGATCATCAGCTAAAACAGTGGCTAAACTAACACTAGTGACTCTATCAACATACAAATTTGCCAAACTAATGTGAATCCAACACAATGTGGAATAACATGCCAGTTCTACCAAACACACTAATTAGGACATCTGCTACTGACTTAACAGTAAAAATAGATTTAAATGCAAATTGTTGTCAATAGGTAGTGGCATTTATTTCTACCTTGTGGTAAAGGTACAACAAAATTACAACTTCAAATGGTGCCACTATCCACAATAGTGTGCAATGAAAATACCATTATCCCACGTATAACCATGTTACTACTGGATAACTGTCTACAATGACATAAGCAAATATACATTGATCTGACTGTGCCACTTAAATTTAAAAAAAAACTATAATATTGAAGATTTGATAAAGATATCAATGTGCTTTTGAGGCTCATTATAGTTTATTTTTCCATGACTATTAAAAAAACACCAACAGCATATCTGTAAGAGAATTGCTGAGGTAAATATAAACTTACTGATTGGATCATTTTGAAATAATATGTGGCATATAATGTTGATAATTTCACCAAAATTCATTTTTATGGGGTTGATTAATATTAATGAATAGTACACAGTACGTAACTATTTTTGCTACTCTCATATTGTAATAAACTATTATTGTAATATAAACTGTTGTAGTTTTACAACTGTAGCATAGTGCTCTTAGTTCTTACTTGTTCACTGTTTTAACCCAGAAGTAAGACTGGTTATTATTACACATACACCGACATAAATACACAACATTCAGTGTGAATCAATGGACCATGACAAGTGTTAATTATCGATATAATCGTGAATGGTTAACAAGGTTACTAATGGCTTGTTGTGACGTCTAGGAGACTGTCTGATCATGCCACAATAACTAGAGCACTGAAGTGCAAACCCTCAGCGCTAGTTAGCTAGTATGATAAAGAAAATAATAACAAAGGAAAAGTGTAGAAAAAAAGAAAAAGAAAGAGAAGTGGCATGAACAGAGGCAGGAAAGAGAAAAAGACAATGAAGGGACAAAGGAACGAGGAAAAGAAAGGAAAAGGTAGAAAGAAATAAAAACAGTAGGAAGAAAGAGGAAATTAAAGAAAAATAAGGCAAGAAGACAAAAGGAAAAAGAAAAAAAAAAACAGGATAAAAAATAAAAGATGGATAAAAAAAAAAATAGCGTCGACGAGGATTCGAACCAGAGACTATTAGGTTAGGAACTTGCTCACTCAACCACTACGGAACGAAACGAAGCTGGCTCACGTGACAAGCACGTTTTTTAAGGGGCGGTTCCCGCTGTAAGCCTACGATCGCACGGCCTCTGGTTCAAAATTCTGGCATATTAAAGGAACTTACTTCGTGAAATACTGCGTTTGATGCCGCTTTCCGAGCCTGGCTGGTTCCTACCTTCCAGAAGTGGCCTGTTGACAGACAGAGCGACAGAACGAACGAACGAATGAATGAACTAGAGCACTGAAGTGCAAACCCTCAGCGCTAGTTAGCTAGTATAATAAAGAAAATAATAACAAAGTGTAGAAACAAAAAAAAAAGAAAGAGAAGTGGCATGAAGAGAGGCAGGAAAGAGAAAAAGACAATGAAGAGGGACAAAAGAAAGAGGAAAAGAAGGAAAAGGTAGGAAAGAAATAAAAACAGTAGGAAGAAGGAGGAAAATAAAGAAAAATAAAGAAAAATAAGGCAAGAATACAAAAGGAAAAAGAAAAAAAACAGGATGAAAAAAAAAGATGAAAAAAAAAAAAAAGCGTCGAAGAGGATTCGAACCAGAGACTATTAGGTTAGGTACTTGCTCACTCAACGACTACGCAACGCAACACCTCACGCTGATGGCATTTAATTGTTAGCTATTTAAAAGTGATTTGCAACCCGCAAGCTGGCTCACGTGACAAGCAAGTTTTTTAAGGGGCGGTTCCCGCTGTAAGCCTACGATCGCACGGCTCTGGAAAGACTCGCTTTTTTCTGGAAAATGAAGTCCAAAATCAAAATTCTGGCACATTAAAGGAACTTACTTCGTGAAATACTGCTGTTTGATGCCTCTTTCAGAGCCTGGCTGGTTCCTACCTTCCAGAAGTGCATGTTGACAGACAGAGTGACAGAATGACACTAGGACTACTGTAACCCTCTGGGCGCATCCGCGCTGAGGGTTAACTAGAGCACTGAAGTGCAAACCCTCAGCGCTAGTTAGAAAAAAAGAAAGGAAAAGGTAGGAAAGAAATAACAACAGTAGGAAGAAAGAGGAAAATAAGGCAAGAAGACAAAAGGAAAAAAAAAAAAACAGGATGAAAAAAAAATATATTGTCGACGCGGATTCGAACCAGAAACTATTAGGTTAGGTACTCACTCACTCAACGACTACGCAACGCAACGCAACACCTCTCGCTGACTGTACGTAATTGTTAGCTATTTAAGAGTGATTTGCAGCCTGCAAGCTGGCTCACGTGACAAGCAAGTTTTTTTTAAGGGGCGGTTCCCGCTGTAAGCCTACGATCGCACGGCTCTGGAAAGACTTGCTTTTTTCTGGAAAATGAAGTCCAAAATCAAAATTCTGGCATATTAAAGGAACTTACTTCGTGAAATACTGCTGTTTGATGCCGCTTTCAGAGCCTGGCTGGTTTCTACCTTCCAGAAGTGCCTGTTGACAGACAGAGTGACAGAATGATTGAACTAGAGCACTGAAGTGCAAACCCTCAGCGCTAGTTAGCTAGTATGATAAAGAAAAGGAAAAGTGTAGAAACAAAAAAAAGAAAGAAAAGTGGGATGAAGAGAGGCAGGAAAGAGAAAAAGACAATGAAGAGGGACAAAAGAAAGAGGAAATGAAAGGTAGGAAAGCAATAAAAACAGTAGGAAGAGGAAAATAAGGCAACAAGGAAAAAAAAAAAACAGGATTAAAAAAAAAATGAAAAAAAATATGGTCCACTCGGGTTCGAACCAGAGACTTCTAGGTTAGCTATTTGCTCACTCAAGAACTATGCCACGGAACACCTCATGCTCAATCCATGTAATTGTTAGCTATTTAAAAGTGATTTGCAACCTGCAAGCTGGCTCACGTGACAAGCAAGTTTTTAAGGGGCGGTTCCCTTTACCGTAACGTACGATTGTAGGACTGAAATTCTACTCGCTTTTTCTTGAAAACTAAGTCAAGACTAAAAATTCTGGCACATTAAAGGGACTTACTCTGTGAAGTGCTATAGTCTGATGTCGCTTTCAAAGCCTGGGTAGCCGTAATCTTCGAGATCCGTTGTTGACTGAATGAATGACAGGTTGACTACTATATACCCTCAGGCGCATGCGCACTGAGGGTTAATGACACTAGGACTACTGTAACCCTCTGGGCGCATGCGCGCTGAGGGTTAATGACACTAGGACTACTGTAACCCTCTGGGCGCATGCGCGCTGAGGGTTAATGATGACCCCTTACCTTTCAAAAGCTGACTTTTAACCATACGTATTGACTATTTAATTCCTTATCGTTATTCTCCTCCCGTTTGTTGTTAAGTTGGTATTGCTTAAGCTTGATTATTTTCACAATAACCTACTTAAGTTAAAAAATAAAAATATATATTATTAGTTATGATTTAATCTCCTCCTAAGAATCTAACTGTTATCATAATTTAACTGCATGGAATGTGTTCATTACAATTAGAACATAGCTTGTGTAGTTTTTGTATTGTGACAGTGAATCCCTCCCTTAGGTCCTATGGGAGGGATTCTCTATGTAGTGCCACCACCTTCAACTCAGGGCTTGCATATGTAGAGTCCCTCTAATTTTGTTATTCTGAACTGTTGCTAAGTTCTCAATTAGTTAGGTTCTGCATGGCAGTGGTTAACTGCCATATTAATTAGTGTCCTTCGGACCTGCAATCACAATAGCCTTCGGGGAATGTAAACACAGTAGTTCCCTCTGGAACAGCTACTAACTATAATGTTAATACTCTTGCATGAAGTGTGATACATATTTGTATTAACTCTACACCATACTTCTGAGGTCAGCTTCACTCATTGTTTATTCCAAAACAAGGCAATACATTTAAAATAATATATTTGTTGATCATTTGAAAAGGTTGTGTTTAAATAAATAACGGAGTGTAACCTGAGTATGTGCATGTGTACTGTATTTGTGGGAGAGTATGGATGTTATGTTTTAGTGTGTGTACAAATATCATGGCGCTGGATGTTTTTAGCAACTTTGTTTTCATAGCATTTGGCCTAATTTTCAATTTCTGAGTAGTAAAAAGAATACAACTGACAAAAACATGTACAAGAGCTTGTTTATATATAGTTGTAAACATGTATGTTTTTTCTCACATTTCCGGAATGAAGATCTCATGATATTAGTTAATGATATGTACGTATCATGATTGTTGTGATTGAGCTGGGTTACCTCTCCAAGGTATTCAATGTGGTTTATTTCTCTTTTTATAGTTTAAAAAATATATAATCAGTTTAAGTGGAGTACTTTTAAGCTGACAAAATACCTGTGCTTAATAGGATGAAGTAGATAGAGAGGCTGATAGTATTGTCTAGTTAAGAATAACCACTTCATACTTATAAAACAAGCACTTCAGTCAGCCAGGATATTTACCTCATCATGTTGTAGTATTATTTTTAAGCATATACGATATTTAGAATTTTGACATTAGAAACCACCTAGTATATAAAGTATTCTTATTATAGTAGTAAGTCTAATTTCACTCTGCAAATTCTGCAATTAATTATGGCTTCTGATTTATTCTTACATAGCTATGTATCTGGTAGTCTACACTGCTTAATATATAATAGAAATAGTGCTATGAATTAACCTTACAAAGAAACTCTACTCGAATTATGTGTTAGAAGTTATTTTGTAATGGATCACATTAATGACACTAGGACTACTGTAACCCTCTGGGCGCATGCGCGCTGAGGGTTAATGATGACCCCTTACCTTTCAAAAGCTGACTTTTAACCATACGTATTGACTATTTAATTCCTTATCGTTATTCTCCTCCCGTTTGTTGTTAAGTTGGTATTGCTTAAGCTTGATTATTTTCACAATAACCTACTTAAGTTAAAAAATAAAAATATATATTATTAGTTATGATTTAATCTCCTCCTAAGAATCTAACTGTTATCATAATTTAACTGCATGGAATGTGTTCATTACAATTAGAACATAGCTTGTGTAGTTTTTGTATTGTGACAGTGAATCCCTCCCTTAGGTCCTATGGGAGGGATTCTCTATGTAGTGCCACCACCTTCAACTCAGGGCTTGCATATGTAGAGTCCCTCTAATTTTGTTATTCTGAACTGTTGCTAAGTTCTCAATTAGTTAGGTTCTGCATGGCAGTGGTTAACTGCCATATTAATTAGTGTCCTTCGGACCTGCAATCACAATAGCCTTCGGGGAATGTAAACACAGTAGTTCCCTCTGGAACAGCTACTAACTATAATGTTAATACTCTTGCATGAAGTGTGATACATATTTGTATTAACTCTACACCATACTTCTGAGGTCAGCTTCACTCATTGTTTATTCCAAAACAAGGCAATACATTTAAAATAATATATTTGTTGATCATTTGAAAAGGTTGTGTTTAAATAAATAACGGAGTGTAACCTGAGTATGTGCATGTGTACTGTATTTGTGGGAGAGTATGGATGTTATGTTTTAGTGTGTGTACAAATATCATGGCGCTGGATGTTTTTAGCAACTTTGTTTTCATAGCATTTGGCCTAATTTTCAATTTCTGAGTAGTAAAAAGAATACAACTGACAAAAACATGTACAAGAGCTTGTTTATATATAGTTGTAAACATGTATGTTTTTTCTCACATTTCCGGAATGAAGATCTCATGATATTAGTTAATGATATGTACGTATCATGATTGTTGTGATTGAGCTGGGTTACCTCTCCAAGGTATTCAATGTGGTTTATTTCTCTTTTTATAGTTTAAAAAATATATAATCAGTTTAAGTGGAGTACTTTTAAGCTGACAAAATACCTGTGCTTAATAGGATGAAGTAGATAGTGAGGCTGATAGTATTGTCTAGTTAAGAATAACCACTTCATACTTATAAAACAAGCACTTCAGTCAGCCAGGATATTTACCTCATCATGTTGTAGTATTATTTTTAAGCATATACGATATTTAGAATTTTGACATTAGAAACCACCTAGTATATAAAGTATTCTTATTATAGTAGTAAGTCTAATTTCACTCTGCAAATTCTGCAATTAATTATGGCTTCTGATTTATTCTTACATAGCTATGTATCTGGTAGTCTACACTGCTTAATATATAATAGAAATAGTGCTATGAATTAACCTTACAAAGAAACTCTACTCGAATTATGTGTTAGAAGTTATTTTGTAATGGATCACATTAATGACACTAGGACTACTGTAACCCTCTGGGCGCATGCGCGCTGAGGGTTAATGATGACCCCTTACCTTTCAAAAGCTGACTTTTAACCATACGTATTGACTATTTAATTCCTTATCGTTATTCTCCTCCCGTTTGTTGTTAAGTTGGTATTGCTTAAGCTTGATTATTTTCACAATAACCTACTTAAGTTAAAAAATAAAAATATATATTATTAGTTATGATTTAATCTCCTCCTAAGAATCTAACTGTTATCATAATTTAACTGCATGGAATGTGTTCATTACAATTAGAACATAGCTTGTGTAGTTTTTGTATTGTGACAGTGAATCCCTCCCTTAGGTCCTATGGGAGGGATTCTCTATGTAGTGCCACCACCTTCAACTCAGGGCTTGCATATGTAGAGTCCCTCTAATTTTGTTATTCTGAACTGTTGCTAAGTTCTCAATTAGTTAGGTTCTGCATGGCAGTGGTTAACTGCCATATTAATTAGTGTCCTTCGGACCTGCAATCACAATAGCCTTCGGGGAATGTAAACACAGTAGTTCCCTCTGGAACAGCTACTAACTATAATGTTAATACTCTTGCATGAAGTGTGATACATATTTGTATTAACTCTACACCATACTTCTGAGGTCAGCTTCACTCATTGTTTATTCCAAAACAAGGCAATACATTTAAAATAATATATTTGTTGATCATTTGAAAAGGTTGTGTTTAAATAAATAACGGAGTGTAACCTGAGTATGTGCATGTGTACTGTATTTGTGGGAGAGTATGGATGTTATGTTTTAGTGTGTGTACAAATATCATGGCGCTGGATGTTTTTAGCAACTTTGTTTTCATAGCATTTGGCCTAATTTTCAATTTCTGAGTAGTAAAAAGAATACAACTGACAAAAACATGTACAAGAGCTTGTTTATATATAGTTGTAAACATGTATGTTTTTTCTCACATTTCCGGAATGAAGATCTCATGATATTAGTTAATGATATGTACGTATCATGATTGTTGTGATTGAGCTGGGTTACCTCTCCAAGGTATTCAATGTGGTTTATTTCTCTTTTTATAGTTTAAAAAATATATAATCAGTTTAAGTGGAGTACTTTTAAGCTGACAAAATACCTGTGCTTATAGGATGAAGTAGATAGTGAGGCTGATAGTATTGTCTAGTTAAGAATAACCACTTCATACTTATAAAACAAGCACTTCAGTCAGCCAGGATATTTACCTCATCATGTTGTAGTATTATTTTTAAGCATATACGATATTTAGAATTTTGACATTAGAAACCACCTAGTATATAAAGTATTCTTATTATAGTAGTAAGTCTAATTTCACTCTGCAAATTCTGCAATTAATTATGGCTTCTGATTTATTCTTACATAGCTATGTATCTGGTAGTCTACACTGCTTAATATATAATAGAAATAGTGCTATGAATTAACCTTACAAAGAAACTCTACTCGAATTATGTGTTAGAAGTTATTTTGTAATGGATCACATTATTTTCATAGGCTATATATAATCAATGTGATAACTTTTTCAATATGGTCTCATTTCATCTTTATTCTTTGAATAATTACAAGCAATAAGTCAAAATTAGAATGAAATATTGCATTGTGTGTATATGATGAAATGGAACTATGTAGCTAGTAACAGAAATTTTCGAGCCTCTTATAAAGTTGCCAAGACTTTCCACTCCACAACTATTGCAGTTTCAGTTTACATATGATTGGTTTATTTAGATTCCTGACCTTGTTAACATGGCTGTAGAAATAAGATATTATTTTACATCGTGTTTGTTGACGTAGCACTGGTGGGAATTGTGCTACTAAACATACAGCATATAAAACTTGTTTGCTACTTTCGTGTGTTATCAACGATGGGCAAGTTAGACTGTAATTAACCTAACTAAAAATGATTTTAATAAATACTATAATGTATTTATGCCAATTTCCAAATTTAATAGTAATTAAATTCTGACTATTATATACTATTTCTTATTCATTTCATGAGATGTGTCTTGAGTGATAGTTCGGCATTAGCTTGTTTTCTAACTTTCTCTACAGCAAATATATTTTTGAATTGAAAACATTAAGATGTCTCAAGTTTTGATTTGCATAAAACAAGTACTCATCTGAGGATACATATTGACAGCAGTTGTGCTAGCTGTGTCATTGTCAATAACAGCAATGTGGATGACAAACAAAGATACCAAGCTACAGTAAACTCATGTCAATGCCATCTATTTTGTGACTCCATATTGATAGTATGTATAATCAAAGGTGTTTCCTGCTCAATAAATTAACGACAGATTATATTTATTGTCACGGCTCATAAAAATGAAAGCACTTCCTCTAAATACATAGCTGTTTAACTGCAGAAATAACTCCTAGCCTGCCCCTTTTCAGTCTTAATGACTGGCACAATTTTATCGAGACCCTCTCAGTAATTCATAATGTCTTAGATTTTCATTGCATTTAATAACTTCCGGTAATTCTTGTAAGATATATTCTGTTTTTGTAACAGAAATTAATTATAACAATTTTGGTTGTTGTAACTCAGTAGCTAAAGGTCTTGTGCAGTAAATAAGGTGTCCTTTGATTGATACCATTGATAGTGCAACAAGTCTTGCTTCAGTATTGTGTAGATAATCAAGCAACATGCAGAGAATAGATACGGAATGCATACCTGACATTAACTCCACTCTTTGTAGTGTGCTATATACAATCACAGTGATAACTTTTTCAATATGGTCTCATTTCATCTTTAATCTTTGAATATATTATAATTATAAGCAATAAGTCAAAATTAGAATGAAATATTGCATTGTGTGTATATGATGAAATGGAACTATGTAGCTAATTTTCGAGCATCTTATAAAGTTGCCAAGAGTTTTCACTACACAAATATTGCAGTTTCAGTTATAAATAATTAGTTTACTTAGAATCTTGACCTTTGTTGACATGGCTGTAGTAATAAGATATTATTTTACATCGTGTTTGTTGATGTAGCACTGGTGGAAATTGTGCTACTATACATTTAGCATTATAAAACTTGTTTACTACTTTCGTGTGTCATCAACGATGGTCAAGTTAGACTGTAATTAACTGCTAATATAACTAATTTTAGTAAATACTATAATGTATTTATGCCAATTTCCAAATTTAATAGTAATTAAATTCTGACTATTATATACTATTTCTTATGCATTTCATGAGATGTGTCTTGAGTGATAGTTCGGCATTAGCTTGTTTTCTAACTTTCTCTACAGCAAATATATTTATGAATTGAAAACATTAACATGTCTCAAGTTTTGCTTTGCATATAAACAAGCACTCATCTGAGGATACAGATTGACAGCAGTTGCTAGCTGTTTCATTGTCATAACAGCAATGTGGATGACAAACAAAGATACCAAAGCTATAATAAACTCTTGTTAACGCTATCTATTTTGTGACTCCATATTGATAGTATGTATAATCAAAGGTGTTTCCTGCTCAATAAATTAACAACATATTATTATATTTATTGTCATGGCTCATAGCTATTTAACTGAAGAAATAACTCCTAGCCTGCCCCTTTTCTGTCGGAATGACTGGCACAATTTTATTGAGACCCTCCAGGTAATTCATAATGTTTTAGATTTTCATTGCCTTTAATAACTTCCAGGTAATTCTTGTAAGATATAATTCTGTTTTTGTAACAGAAAATTAATTATAAAAATTTTGGTTGTTGTAACTCAGTAGCTAAAGCACTTGTGCAGTAAATAAGGTGTCCATTGATTGATATATCTTAATAATTATAAGCAATAAGTCAAAGCTTAATAATGCACTGGAGCCTCCCTTCTAGCCAATAGTGAGTACCAAGTCCTGCACCCCACCTGCTGCACAGTGCAATACATCTTGATTCAGTATTGGGTAGATAATCAAGCAACATACAGAGAATAGATACGGAATGCATACCTGACATTAACTCCACTCTTTGTAGTGTGATAGCGCAGGGGCCATTGCACTTCTCTTCTAGCTACATGCATTGTGTAGCAAGGGCTAGGTCTAGTCCTACCAAGGTATCTGTTAATGTGGATTTGAGGATGTTGCAAACATCTATTCCCCAAAACAAATAATGAATCAGGAATGTAATAGTCTAAGGGGCAAACTGCAGGTGAGGTGAAGGATCAAGTAGGGAGGAATGCATTAGCTGCAAGCAGTGGCTAGCAAGGATGTGCTAGCAGGGATCAGTAGGGTGTGCTGGCAGGGATGGGTTGGGGATGTGCTTGTAGGGAGAATGTGCTAGCAGGGATTGGTAAGGAATGTGATGGCAGGGGTTAGCAAGGATGTGCTAGCAGGTGGGGTGCAGGACCTGGTACCCACTGTTGGCTAGAAGGGAGGCTCCAGTGCATTACCAATCTCTACCCTACCAGTAATGGTTACAGTGGGGATAAAGGGTAGGGAGGTGGGCATGAGTAATCTTGGCATGTTAATATTATTTTGTAGTTATGAATAATACAATAAAAATTCTAACTAGAGAATCAGCTAATGTTATAATTAGAGATTATAATACAATATGGAAGCTAGCTGTGTGTGTCTAAAGAAGTTAAACATTCAGGATATGCTATAAAATATTACTCACATGGTGCTCTGACAACTTTATTTTGCACGAGTTAAAGATCACATGATCATGCTATGAAAGACTTAATTACAAAACTACATGTGTATGAGTTATGTCTTTGCTGATCTGGCTACCTCAGCATACATATTATCTGTTGGTGAACAATTTGTCACCCTTGGATTCTCAACAGCAAGAACATTTCCACTGTCTTGGTTGTACTTAGGTATGGGTGGGGCATCTTCATCAACTGGAATTTCATTAGTGGGAAGTTGTCTGGTGGGTGCTGACTGTGCTGTTGCTATGGGTGCAGGTATTCCTTGCTCTAACACATGATATATAGGCATCTAGTAGGAAAAAAAATGTGACAATAAGACTTAATCTAATTTTCAGTAGCAATGCTTGAATTGACCATGGAGATTTTATTGTTGGCAAGTGAGTGGAGTAATAATTATATATAATATATAATATATATTTATATATATTATACAAACAAACAAACATCCCCGATTTTCAATGTGTTACCCCTGTAAGTGTCTAGCTCGCTCGCTCGCCGCCAATTATAAAGTGTTTTTTTTTTTTTTTTACTTGTCAAAGTGTTAACTAATTTTAGGTGACTATATTAGTAGTATGGTCATCATTTCTTCCTTATGTATGATTTGCATAAAACTAATTCAATGCTATTCTTTATAATATGCATAATCTGAGGCCTTGTTCATTGCAATTGAACTTTCCCTGGAAGTCCAACTATTTAAAGAGAATTTCAGCATGATCTAAGACGAGTTTTTATTCAAAAATATTAGGTAGTGTTGTGCATCCCTAAATAATAGCCTACCACCAGAGAATGGTGATGTGAAGAAGAATTTGGAGGGGATTGCTCTTTAACCTCTCCCATCCAACGCCACGGCAAAGGAGTTTTCTTAGTTCAATTAAAAGAAACTGATGTTACAACACAATTGACACACTGACACACACATTCCAATTTTTTATACCAATTGACAAATATATAATATATTTTATAGCCCGTTACCCGGCGGACCGCGCTTGTCGTTAAGAACTATAAATCTGATACAGTCTGGTATGCCGTAGAAAATGTATTAGCGGGGAAAAGCTGATATAGTTCTTAGCAACCATAATTATGGTAGAAGCAGATCAAAGCAAATGGAATAATGAAGAGTTTGGGTACTTTAATACAATTCCTAAGATAGTAACGCCTATACTTTGCTCGTTGTTTATGTTTGGCTATAAAATAGTTATAAACCAAAATCATTAGGTTTGTATTTGGATTTAATAAATCGCATACAAACCTTAATTTTGGTTTATAACTATAACATAAACCTAAAATAATGTGTGTACATAAATAATCATAATAATATTAACAAAAATTAAAGTGAAAATATTATGCTCATCACTGTGATTGTAAAGTGATCATGAATTATAACAGTTACATCTGAGAAAGTCAGAAACATAGTAATTTTTAAAAATTACTAAAATTGCCAATGAATTTTATTACATGCACTTAATTGGGTTTAAAAAGTTTTCTTGTATAGCTTAAGCTTATAGTCCCTTTTTTTCAAGAATGTTTACTTTTAATCAATAAAAAAAAGTTTTATTACAGCTAATTAGACAGTTAAACATTCACACATCTTCCAGTAATACAACCATGAAGATTTCTGGAGGGACGCCTATGCTTATTTTATCCTGGAGAGTGATTTGCACGCAGCATGGACAGCCAGCATCCTGGAAGCTCTAACCTATGTCTCTCTAAACTTGTTGTTGTAGTGTCATATGTATGTGTAAGCTTCTTGATCTTCAACTCGAGATTATTACTGGCTCTGTCTACAACTCTTACCACGCCAAGCATGTTCAGCAATGGCTGAAACCTTCTCATCACCTCTCTTACAGCATCTGATGTTCTTTTACTCTCTCGTTGTTTCACCTATGTTATAATTTACCACAACTGCAGGGTATACTGTACACTATGGATGACTCTGGTAATTGACGAGCGAGTGTAGGGAGCGAGACACTTACAGGGGTAACACCATTGAAATGTTGTTTATAATGTTTGGACGTACCTATGTCATTTTGTACTTTGACCCTCCGATTTTTGTGTACGCTCGGCGTTCGACCCCGTCCCAAACTTCACTAAACAGAATCCTCTGGTTTAGCGACCATTACCCGTATCACCTTAGAAATTGAATTGTTTACGCTTTATTGTTTGGCGGGTGCAGTTAAAACGCAAAAACTTATGGGGAGCTCCATTTCTATTTACTTCACAGTTATAAGCACTACTCAACAGCATTTACTGAAAATTCATTGTCCACTAGACGAACCATGAAGGCAGTCTGCGTAGGTATGTTCAGTTGTGTGAAAGTATTGTGGCGTTACAAATACTATTAAGAATATCACAAGGAAAATTTTAAATATTGTGACTTGATTTTGTTGCACTTTTCAATCAAAACAGTTGTCGGGAGCGGTTACTATGGCATAGTCTCGCGTGTCCGACCCTTTTTCCTTTATTATCCTCGCGCGAGCGGATAATTAAAGAAAAAGGTCGCCACGCGACACTATGCCGAAAAAAGGCGTTACTTTTTGGCACGATCATCTCCCATAACGGGTAAGCTATAAAAATATACGTAAGTGCATTTATTCAGACAAAGTGATTGGAACTGTCGGACAATGTGGCGAATCTTTGCTTCTCTCCCTATCTTTATGATAGTACAGTGCCAAGTATGTTACTCTAGCTAAATTAATCTCAACCTATGGTTTCATCTTTGTGGTTAATTATATATTAAGTAGTTGAAATGATTACTGTGAAATAAAGCTTTACAGCTATATTCCATATAGATACGTAACAATGAATCTCTCTAGGTATTTATCAGTGTCACGAAAACAAAACTCCTTCAGAATGTCTGATTTAGTACAGTAAACGGAGCCCTGAAATCCACCACACACCCTTTGCAACAATTTGAATTTGATTGTAGTAAATATTTCATCTGGAATTGAGCAGTAAAGTTTTTTTGAGAATTTACATATTAATCTGTTATATATACTAAAATTATAGTACTTATTACAATGAGTCAAGGTGTTTATGGAGAATATTTCAGCAGGGCTATTTATTTTCATGAGCCAGATGTGAGTGAAAATAAAGCCTAAGAGTATAATATCTTACCATATCTGAGAGTGGATCCTTTTATACTAAATTTCTTGTATCGATCAAAGACTAGGTACACACCCATTATACATTAATTTCTTTTCAATGTATTCACACAATTTTTCTGACAAGATGACAAAGAAACATTCTTTTGGCCAGTCTAGACACCAGAGAATTGCATTTCCATCATAATAGCTGCACCTTTACTAGAGTTAATACGACGAGATATTGTATTCTAGATTTGCTTTCAAAACTGATTTTGTCTTCGCAAATTAATGTCTCCAGAATCTTGAAAAAGGGAAGTTGGAACAGGAGACAATTTCATTCTTTAATGCAGTTTGTAATGTGGTTTGACCCAAAGAAATTAAGCACATTATAAGAGCATAAATTGCCTCAGTATTGAAAGCTTGAGTGTGGCCAAGATGAATTCCCTTCTTTTCAGACTTCAGCATATGTACTTGCTTTGATATAGTCTTGTGGAAACTATCTGGAAAATTTTCCACGAAAGTCTGCATTTGCTGACGCCCAATGTCAATTGCTTGTTCAACATTTACAGCATTGCATTTTTTGACTGATTGTTCATTGAGTGTTAGGCCTATGAGTCGCCCAGGGCCTTTTACATATCTCATGAATGATGTCTCTATGAACATATCAGACCAAATGCCATTCCATACACCTCTGTGATGTCGTCAGATTTATTGTATAGATCGTACATACTTTTGTCAGAAAATACTAATTTTTGTTTATAACTTTAATCTAGTTGACTAATATACAATATAATTTATCGAATAATGATCAGTACCTTCTAAGGATTCAAATAATATACAACATGACCCAATTTGGTGCAACTTTATGTGACCATTTCCTAAAATTTAACAATAAATATTTTCGCATATATTTTGAATTGCCCAACCATGCCAAAGTGGCATGAATCTGATTATGACTTCTTAGGTCCTATAGAACATATTTATAAATAAAAAGTTCCGCATACAAAAATTCCAGGTTAACCCCTCTGGCTTCCAGACTATTATGTCTACAGTGATGTAGTGAGTGATATTGGTGTTATAGGAAGTTAAGATTTGTATAAAAGTGCATATCACTAAGAATTTGTAAAAACAAAATAATTTTTTTTGGTTCAATACTGAGAAAATAATGATAGCCATTTTACTTTCATTCTGCTATGATTTATGTGCAAATGAAGCGTAAATATATTAGAAGTGGTGATGTAAATATTACAATCAACTTACAGTGTCACTGGAGTAGGAAGATAAAAAATATTAGGAGAGTCGATGTTTAGAGCAAATTTTTAGGGTGTATATGTCCCCCTATCAAGGTCATGGAAATGAGAAACCCTCTTGACATTAAAAAATTGTTGATATGACTCCTCTCAAGCATAGTATTAATAAGTACCCTGTACAAATGTTGTAGAGAGAAAAACAGATTGAAATCTGTTATAGCATAAATTTGTTAGCTATGGTTTAATTGCTTGATGAATTCGGCCGTACTTTAGACTGTATGTACAAAGTATACTACATCAAAATGTTTCTACTGAGGTCAAAGTGTATCCGTGTACATATTTAGTTTGGAGAAATAAATTTTTTATCGGAAGAAATAAAATTACTCAGAGAAGACTGTATGCTGCACTAAGTTTTCTTTTGGTCTCTAGTAAGCCAAGATTTGTAGAGGCCGCCAATACAATGATGATATGTCTTAAATAGCATATTAGCTGTTTTAGCTAGCACTGGCTTGTTTTCATATACTAATCTGTAATTTAACAATAAAGATCACTCGTCATAAGTGTAAAGTGTCTAGTGTAGTATGAGCATGGGTAAATATTGGGGGGCCCAGGCCCCCGTTGAAAATTATTGGAGGGCCCATGGCCCTCCTACCCCCCGCCCCCCTTCACTTCTTACTCCACTGTTCCACTGAGTGAATTAAATAGAGCAATTGTGACATTGGTATCTACAAAATACATAGTTATTATAAAACATACTGTTGTAATATAACTCTGAATATTTATGATGGTAATACTTTTTTTTTGTTTTAATGTTGTTAATGGCAAATTTTGACTGCTTCAGTTGCCATATTTCCAAAGGAATACTTAGTCCTTCCTATGAATACTGAGTCAAGGATATTCTGTAATGTTACTACCAATGGATTGATTCTATTGAGATGGACAATAATAGGATTTGAGCAACTGTTTCATAAAGATGTAGCTGGCAGAGTAACTGATGGGATAATCGTTACGGATTTTACCAGGACTGCTTCTGTACTCTTACTAAATACTTCAGAAATAGCCATTGATTTTATAACAATAGAATGTGTTGGTATTAATAGTCGCTCTCATGAAGCAAAAAAAACACTAAATGTGACTGTATATGGTAAGTTATTATGCTAGATATACTATTGAAATAAAAATAAGCTGTCATGTGATATACAATAACAAAATGTATAATAGTAGCTAGGAACATGTAAAATTACAAATGAGGAGAGAATAAAAATGTAGAACTTCATAACAATAATTATAATCTACAGGCTTAATTTTATAGTACGCCTTTAAATTGTTCTCAGCTTACCATACTGGAATTGAGCACATGTTTTTGAACATCAATAGTGCTAAAACAATGGCCTAACTGTAGCACTTAACCCCATTTTGAATAACCAATATTAAACTCCCTTTACCGAAGCATAGCTCCATAAATTATAATATGCAATTTATGAATTAACAAACAGTAACTCTATGCTAGCCAAGCTGAAAAATAAGCCTAAAAATTATATTTAGAATAATATAATGTTTCTTAATTGCGTTTATTTTGAATAGGCATCCCAGATCCTCCAAATATAGTGGATATGCTTCTGAATGAGCATTCATTGATGACATCATGGGATTATAGAATCATTCCTACAGTGTCTGTTAATTTCACTATTACTCTCACATTCTTGAGTCCAAGTCAATTGAAAGGCATCACTGAGTATGTGACTGATACTAATTCCTATAACTTCACACTGGAAGGAGTGAGGTCATGTGATCCCTTTACCATGTGTATCACAGCTACTAATATAGTAGGACAAAGTCCATCTTCATGTGTTAACAAGACTCTACCTTACATACCTTCCACAAATGATATTGAATATTCATTATTTAGAGTGGGGGACTCCTACTCATTAAATCTGACATTACAGGTTAGTATTAGTTGACTATTGTAAATTAGCCTAAGTTATTATCCAATATTATACAGATACCGCAGGAGTGTCGCAATAAACAAACGATGTATGTTGCTATGCTTCGAAATAATATGAAAGGAACATTTATGCCACTGACAATGTCTAGCTCATTGTCCACTGTCAGTATTACTAGCTTAGAAGAACAATTAGTATATAACTTAACAATCAAATCTAACAACAGTCTAGGACTGGGATACTCTGAACCATATTTACTTTGTAAGTTATGAATAGAGTTCAGAAGAAGTCAATATTCATTCTATTATATAGGTGAAAATAGTCTCAATGTTTACCCTTCAATGAATGCAGAAGAATATAATTTAACATGTAAATATGATTGGATGCTCCTATAACAACTGTATGCATACATTATCACGAGCCACTGATGGTAATTATACCATAATAGGAAATAGCTCTGATTCAGTGAATATTGAGTTGAAAACACTATATAATCTGACCACATTTGCTGATGTTAATGGAAATAATAGAACTTGTGTCTTGCAATTTTAAGTCAATACAATATCCTTATGCTCTAGTACAGCATGTTAGAGATATATTCCCCGTATTATGATAATAATTGCAAATTTTCAATTCGTTTACAGCAGACCCTAGTGACTATACAATAATTACTACAACAGATTCAGGCAGTGTAGTAATAGTAATAGTTGCAAGTGTTATAGCACTCGTTGTGGCCATTGCAGTTTCAACATTCACTGTCTTGCTAGTCATCTGCCTTTGTCACCATAGTAAGTCAATTCACTATATAAATACAGAAAATATTTATAATGTTGCATATTATTATAGACAGTTGTGTTGAACATTGTACATTACAAAAGTTTCAAAGGTGATTGTTGAATCTATTTAAATATGTCAATAATATGATTATTGTGTTTCATTTCAAAGATCTCAAGTAAACAGAGGATTAACGGTAGAAATTAATGTAAGTTAACAATAGCAGTAGATGTACAAGTGAGAAAGAAATGATAGAGAAACTTTAATACACTGGTTTCAAAAGCAGATAGTAGAAAATAAAGAAATGTTATATTTGTCATTACTCTATTTAATTTTAAATTCATGAAACATGATCAGGTTTAAACTTTAAAGAATAACATTTCCAATACAACTGAATTTGAACTGTAATATTTGCTATGTTGGCTAATGGTGGTGTAATGCTTAGGGCAGTAGTAATCCTCAAGTGGCCCTCAATTCTGGAAACCAAGTTTATACTTTTGAGAAGACAGACATGACAATGGAAACTGGAATTGATGGAATGTATTCTTGTTTGAATGACACAAATCACAAGACACCACAAACCAAACTGGCAGATGCAAATTATTCGGAGCTTGGTGGAGTAAGTATTGCCAGTAATTTAGCGTTTGAAACTGTATTGTTGATTTGTTTTCTATTATAAGCTCAGTTACTGTACAGTGAGAGTTTATTGGCATCATCATATCACACTGCTGTTATACACAATTGATTTTCATTTCTAGGGACCTATTTATCATGTCTTAGAACAAGGCAAACCTTTGGCCACACCTACACAGCAGACTACAACTGAGTGTATTCTACCAGATGATGATGCCCCACCCATCCCTCAATATAAACAAGATGGTGAAGAGATCTCTTCCACTTCCAATATTAACGAGGACGGAGATAATGTTTCTTCAGTTAAGAATCCAACACTGACCAATTCCTCACAAGCTGACATCATGTATGCTGAGGTGGGTATTAGATCAGCAGCGAAGACGTGACAAACAGAGTGCAACAATTCAAGTATATTCAAATCGTTCAATAACTAGATTTTTATACCATTAATTATCACAATAATTGGTACCTATTGTAGCAGTCTCTGGTGATCGTATTTCATTCATTAGATCAGACAAATATTATCACTTAAATATTGGTCAAACATTTTTAAATAGCACAATTAATCCAGTGTTTATAATTCATGCATCATAATCCTTCATTAACCATGTTAACATGTATAATGTATGGTGTATCGTGACTAAATTATTATTTTATGGGGATTAGATACAAATAATCTTAGAGGATATTTCACTTTTTTGTTCAAACTAGCAGCCTCTTCACTATCTCTTATCTAGCTCACTTAGCATGCTGTCACATGTCTCATCTGCTACTGTTTATGTGATCATTATGCCTACATGTCAATCTCTTCAAACATAAACTTGCAGAGTTCGGCACTATAAGGAGAACATTTCATTTCGTACTGTATGGTGTATTGCTTTCATGCCAAAGCCTTATATAACAAACCTCAATAGGATATTTACTCCAACATTCAACCTTATAACTTGAACAAGTTTATGGCTCCAGACAGTCCACACAATAATGTCCAAGTACAATTGACAGTTTATTGTTGTTGTTGTTATGCAGCAGCACATCAACACAATGGTTAGGTGGGCGGGAATTAACTGTTTGTGCTTGTGTAGTTCTCTTTGTAAACCATTGCAGCTTTGTTAGGTATTAGAAGTATCATGTACTTTTAATGAATACTTACATTCCTACATGTTTGCCATTGAGTAGGAGTCGACTGCCTAGCACAATAAAATAGGTGGTTGCACACAAACAATTATTGTGGGCTTCATCAATTATGAAACAGACCACAAGGCATAGCAATAATTTTCTCTGTATAATTTTGCAATCACTGGCTATGATATTAGAAAGGTTAAGACAATTATAGATTGGAAGACTAAAAGTTATAGAAAATGAGCTGTGTATTGCACATGTGTATAGATTAGCTTCTTAATGGATAATCTAATCTCAGTATTAACGAGTTTGGGCTATAGCATATCCAAAACAGAGAGCATATTACACGTATTTCACTTTCATTGCTAAAAATAATGGTTGACATTCAGTGATCTGTTACAGCGAAGACTTTACCATTGCATTAATGCAATGCAAACAATATATTGTTTATACAATGGATGTATTTGCTAGGGATATTTTAAGGTATCTCGTAGTACATTTCCAGTGCAATGAATAGATCTGACATGTTTGAAGTCTAATTATGCTACTCACTGAAGTTAAACTCGCAAGGGGAAGTCTCAGTGAGCTAGTAAGAATCAATTGACACTAGACACATACCTGTTGTAGATAGTATATCCCATGCGATTGATCAATGATGTGTTCAAAATACGATACTTGTTTACAAGCGTAAAATTACAGTTCATTAGCTTGTGTTCCTTGAAGGTCTCTCACACTATTGTTTGTTGCTGCCAGTTTTTATTTTACATGATGCTGGAATATTGTCATGACTAATTAAGATGTGGAATTCCACATATAGTCAATGCTTTCAATCATACCTGATTTTGTAATTTATTTGTTTAAAGCAGTGGGTAAACCAAACTATGGAGTGAGTTTATGTAAACAAGTTGACCACAGAACAAACTAGCTATCAACAACACTCTTGCTTATAATACTAAATGTTGCTTTCACTTTGAACAATGCTACTTTTAACTTACAGGAAAGTGGGGTTTTGCAAAGGACTGATTTTTTGTGTTTGGGAACAGGGAAAGGGAATGTGGCGAAATATAAGTTTTTGCCCCATATACTGCAGTAAATGGCTGGTTTGAAGTTTTAAGATCTACTGTGTTTTAAAATTCCATCATTTGCACTGGTGAGATATTAATTCACAAATGGACTGATTTATGGTCATCCTTAAGGTGCAGCCAATTCGCACCATCTGCCGAGTGAGCAAAACAGTACACAGTACACTGCATCACTTAGCAAGTTACTTACACTGTGAGGTGTTAACCAAGTGTATGGGTTACAATCCCAGAGTGATGTGTTCACAGATTGTGTACGTCAAGTGTTATGACTATAAAATTTGCATTCACAATAGTATGACCTCCCTCCCCCACCTCCTCCTCCCCCTCAAACATCCCCCTCCCACCCCCACCCTGCCAAATGGCAGCAAGTGAAACTGTTTGTAATATCAATTTTTTTTTAATCCTGGCTTATGTCCAACATATTCATTACTAGATCAATGATAAGAGTATTTAGTGGTCACTTGAGTGTGGGTTGCATATGCATCAATATCCCAAAAACCGGTACTATAACAGCTTTTAATTAATGGTTTGGTCCTACCACTGCTAATGGTTTGGTCCTACCACTTCTAATGGTTTTAGTAGCCCTCCCTTTTTTTCTGTGTTTTTTTTTTAGGATTGATATGTCAAGCTGTTTGAATTTATAAATCATTTATTAGTGGCTGTTATTAGTGGCTGATAGGCGGTATGTATGGAAGTCATAATTATGTTGAAATTGTGTTGCAGTGTTATGTTTTGAGGTACCTGTAAGAGATTCTGTTATGTGGGAAGTAATGAGGAAATAGGAAATCTTAGTCTGGGATTTTATCCACCACGCAAGATAATGATATGCCTAACCGCACACATAATACCCTCGCCTACACGATCATACTCACACATGTATATACAATGTTAAATGGCTTATTCCTATAAGGAAATCTTACCGAATATATTCATGAGTGGAAGCTTACGAAACATACACTAAGTAGTGGCACACACACACATACACACGTAAGTAACTGAGACTAAGCACTAACATTGTTTAATATTGGCTAAATTATATACTATCTCAGCTCATAATGATATAGCTACAATTTTTGAAGGTAAAAAATGAGAACATAGACTGCTTGCAAGTTAACCAAATATGGTTTTGCCTCATGGAATAGAGTATGCAGCAGAGTTCACTGTCATCACTCCTTCACAGTTCCTGAAAATTTGGATAAGCACAATACCATACAGTATTTTAGTTTGAGCATGAAGTTATGTAACATCTGACAAGATGTTGTGCTATTGACACATGGTACAAGACTAACTATAAGGAACATAATATATGGAAACATAGTGGCGTACCTACAACCATTAATACCGTACATCTTCTTTTTTCATTGACTGAACATTGAACTCTTCGGAAAATTCTGTCTCTTGTCAAAACACACTATTGCACTGTAGGTTGCTGTCAAATCATACTGCCTTAGTAAGCTCAGAGAGTTTGGTGTCCAAATTTGGGGAAAGCTTCATATTTAATCAAAAGAACAAACAAGGAAAGTTTTTACTAACATTTGACTAGCGTAGATCTTCCTAGGTGATAGATTGTTCCTAGGTCAGAAATGCTTGGTGAGTGGGTCGCAGTAAGCATATGCGGATTTCAGAAGTCGTGACTGGAGTAAACGAATTACAAACTATAATGTACTATTACTGAAACATAAACTACTGTCTGGTCGTGGAACAAAATAGCCTGCTGGTATCTAATGCAATTTCACATATCTGCAGAACAAGTCACGTGCACACTTAGTTCCAGGTAGTTTGCATCATACAAAATAAGATGAGTCAGTCTATTGCAAATATAGCCATGTCACCACATATCCATCCACAAATAAACATTGAGGTTTCTTCATTCCAAGTTTGGTCTTCCAAGCAAAACCACAAGTCTATGTACCAACACAAACATCATATGGGAGTTGTAAAAACCATTACAGATAAAATGTGTAAATAAACAACAAATCCTGCTAGCCTAACAAGTGGTGTGGCACGACAATTCAGTCAGGATTATAGTTACGGGACTTAAATGTTCAAGCATTGGGTTTTATAATTAGCTTTGATAAACAGACCCATTATATTATATTTAACATGTTTATTTTGGTTAGACTGAGTAATACTTTAAATTCTTCTGCAGTCTGCTTATACTCGTATCGTTTACTAAAGATACAGTGAGTGAAGAATATGTTTGTGTTCAGCTAATGCCTCTCATGTGAATTATGTCACAGTTGGTCTACTGTCCATTGTTATCACAATGAAAGTGAAGTGAAAAAAGATACCATAGGAAAACTAAAGCAGCATAGGCTGCCAGTGCAGTAATTATCGTGGTTGCCCACTAATTACCTAGAAATACCACACCCACCTACATACATACTAATATACATAACAGTATGAGTCATTATGCTTAGACTGTGCAATCGATGAAGAGCTCTGCAATGTCGAAACATAACTATGAGAATTTATACAATTTGTATATATAATATATTATAATTGTGACAATCTATGGGAAAAGGGGCACTTCACGCAAAAATTGAAATTGACACGTATAGGCATGGAGGAATATCCTGGGAAGAACTACGTTGTAGTGATGTCACTCACATGCCATCTGTGAATTGCACATGCATTTGCATGCACACCCACCACACACCACACTAATAACCTTGTGATCACACACACACACACACACAAATATATAAACCTATAAAGGTGCTTTGCACACTCACATAATTGAAACTATTCAATGGGTACTCAGGTCTATAATTGCTTAAAATATACAACTTGTACCCATTAATTTGCATTCACACTCCCTCCCCCACCTCCTCCTCCCCCGCAAACCACCCCCCGCCCTTGCCAAATGGCAGCAAGTAAACTGTTTGTAATATCAATTTTTTTTAATCCTGTCCTATGTCGACATATATGGTTTTGCCTCATGGAATAGAGTATGCAGCAGAGTACACTATGAGTACTCCTTCACAGTTCCTGAAAATTTGGATAAGCACAATACCATACAGTATTTTAGTTTGAGCATGAAGTTGTGTAACATCTAACAAGATGTTGTGCTATTGACACATGGTACGAGACTAACTATAAGGAACATAATATATGGAAACATAGTGGTGTACCTACAACCATCAATACCGTACATCTTCTTTTTTCATTGACTGAACATTGAACTCTTCGGAAAATTCTGTCTCTTGTCAAAACACACTATTGCACTGTAGGCTGCTGTCAAATCATACTGCCTTAGTAAGCTCAGAAAGTTTGGTGTCCAAATTTGGGGAAAGCTTCATATTTAATCAAAAGAACAAACAAGGAAAGTTTATACTAACATTTGACTAGCGTAGATCTTCCTAGGTGATAGATTGTTCCTAGGTCAGAAATGCTTGGTGAGTGGGTCGCAGTAAGCATATGCGGATTTCAGAAGTCGTGACTGGAGTAAACGAATTACAAACTATAATGTACTATTACTGAAACATAAACTACTGTCTGGTCGTGGAACAAAATAGCCTGCTGGTATCTAATGCAATTTCACATTTCTGCAGAACAAGTCACGTGCACACTTAGTTCCAGGTAGTTTGCATCATACAAAATAAGATGAGTCAGTCTATTGCAAATATAGCCATGTCACCACATATCCATCCACTAATAAACATTGAGGTTTCTTCATTCCAAGTTTGGTCTTCCAAGCAAAACCACAAGTCTATGTACCAACACAAACATCATATGGGAGTTGTAAAAACCATTACAGATAAAATGGGTAAATAAACAACAAATCCTGCTAGCAGCCTAACAAGTGGTGTGGCACGACAATTCAGTCAGGGTTATAGTTTCGGGACTTAAATATTCAAGCATTGGGTTTTATAATTAGCTTTGATAAACAGACCCATTATATTATATTTAACATGTTTATTTTGGTTAGACTGAGTAATACTTTAAATTATTCTGCAGTCTGCTTATACTCGTATCGTTTACTAAAGATACAGTGAGTGAAGAATATGTTTGTGTTCAGCTAATGCCTCTCATGTGAATTATGTCACAGTTGGTCTACTGTCCATTGTTATCACAATGAAAGTGAAGTGAAAAAAGATACCATAGGAAAACAAAAGCAGCATAGGCTGCCAGTGCAGTAATTATCGTGGTTGTCCACTAAATATCTAGAAATACCTGTGGTAACCATGCCCACTAACTGGGACAAGCCCACCACACAAACTCAAGAACAGTAAACATTATAGTATTGTCAGTCTTACCCTTTACCTAGTTCATATTATAATAGTTTATTTCTGTATCATCCCTTACCACTTCATTTACATGCAATGCATGCTCTGCACATGCCCAGACCGGTTCTCTAAATAAGGACCAGCTTGAGCATGTGCTTCTCAGTCTGTCTTTTTGAGAATAGAATTAAAACCTCTACCTCTGAGAAGATTCTTAACTGTGCTAATTGCATCCTGAGCCTGTTAAAGGGCTAGGCTAGCTAATTGCATGGTTGTGGTGGCAGCAACCTCAGTTATCTCTACAGCCTGCCAGTCCCACCACAATACCACACCCACCTACATACATACTAATATACATAACAGTATGAGTCATTATGCTTAGACTGTGCAATCGATGAAGAGCTCTGCAATGTCGAAACATAACTATGAGAATATTATATGTGTATATAATATTATTATAATTGTGACAATCTATGGGAAAAGGGGGCACTTCACGCAAAAATTGAAATTGATAATTTGCAATATAGTACATAGTGCTACTTGATAACGGGGTATCAGCTAGTAATTATATTCTAATTAGCTTGAGATTGATTACGTCATTGATAAGGCGTGCTTTATTGCCATATAGCAATTATTTATAAAATGATGTTGATAAAAATATTACATTGGAGTTTAGAGTCATTAAAACTACATATCAGGATTTGATACAAATTTAGAGGGAGAGGGAGAATTAATCAAGAAAAACATTCGCCAGATCTTACCATTGAATGGAATCTAATAATTTTGTAGGAATTACTAACAAAGCTGGAACATATTCCAGTATGATCTTGCCTGTGTACCCATGCAAGATCTTGCCATATATTTCTTGTAGGATTTTTCTATCAAAGATCTTACAAGATGTATCTTGTAAGATTCACTGCTTGAAGGTGCTTGTTTTACTAAATTGAGGAAACTATTACACTAAAGATTTACTGCATAGTTTACTCATTTAGTAAAACATACTTAGTTTTACTTGACAGGAAACCTTAAGTAAAACATTGTACCATGTTTTACTGTAGTTTTACAGGTTTGTTTTTTTACACCTTTGTTTTACTCATGGTTTACTGAAGGGTCCAAATGTTGTTAGTTAACTATTAAATGCATTTAACTAATTGTTTAGTTAACTTCTTGCATTATATTATTAAGCGAAATTAGAAAGCTAGGAACTGTAACTTGGCTGATGATTAATTGAAGAAGAATCCCTCATAAGCGCCAGCATATCCAGTGTGCATACCACTGCACAGTTTTATAACTGGTGTAGTTTTTTGCTTGATCACTCAGGTCCCAGGTCCTTCCAGAGAAAGACACAATTAGATAGTGACCCCACCTTGAGTTTATAATGTCCCTCCAACGGCATTGATGAAAATGTAGCTACGTTAAATGTTTGTTAGGCTATGTACTGTTGCGTAGACATAAGCGGCTCTGTGCATCGTGAACTACCTCCCTCAGGCCCTAAGTACTTCGCTGCGCTAGACGCTGGACCGTTAAAATAACGCTGTTTCCTCCCCAGCAGCCTCGCAAAGATACTGCATTATCTCATGGAAAACCCTTTTCCAGTTATGAGTAGGTAAGTATCGCCAGGTTAAATAAGTTAAAAACGCTTTACCATTAAAACTCTCGACTGGAAGTGGTCGTCTAAATTATTGTTGCGCGCTAGTATACTGATTCGTAATACGGTACGCTACTGTGTCTTGGTGAACTTGAAGGAAGCTTTCGCTATCTACCCTGGCTTATGCTTCTGGGTAAGTAGAGCAGTCTGTGGGTTTCTAAGTATTTTAGCTGCACAGGGTCACCCAGGTCATTTGTTTTTCCTGGTGAAGTTGTGTTTCCTGAACAATTTTTTCTAAGTTATGATAGTAGTATGACAAGGGCTCGTCAGTTTGTTTGTTTCATAGTACTCTTGAAAATTTTCATTTCTTTGTGAGAAAGTGTGGGTGCATGTTGGAATGGTTTCTAGTTACTGAATTATTCTAAAACATGCTCCACCAAAATTATCCTCACTCATAGCTTTTTCCCATGGCCACCCTAACATCCTTTAGTGTACTCCTGGACAATGAAGGGGAGATAATCATTGCATGCAACTCAACATATTATATTTTCTACTTTGTTTTAGGCCCATGGTTTCATGTAGTCTCGCTGGCCAGACCCTTTACCTAATCGCTCTGCTGAGAAGGGTCTGGTTACCCTAACGTATCTGTTTGGTATCTTTCCCCAGGATTCCGGGGGAATGTATAAAATGTGTATCTCTTACGTCAAATTTAAATGTGTGTGTATAAAATGTGCGTACAAATATTTTTAGCTAGTCCCACCAGTGTGCAGTGATGGGAAGAAAAAATGCCATTTTTCACATGCAGTTCATAGAATAAGACTAGGACAAGTCATAGGAGCCATGACAACCACTACTGCCATAAGCAACTTAGCATGATACAGTATAGTATTGATGACCATTACCAAATGTAAGTCTTATGACCTCATAGAGGTAGTTGCAGGTCTTATTAGTCACGATGTGAGTTTGGGACTGGTAGACAGTTAATTTGCTAAAAAAAAATTTGACAGACAATGTTGGTTGGTGGTTGTTGTTGTTGTTGTTTTTTGTTTGTTTGTTTGTTAACCCTAAGAGTGCATGCGCAAGAGGGTAGTAGTAGTTGCCCTGTCAGTCTGTCTGTCATGTTCTGATTTTGGAGATTACTGACTATTAACCGTTGATTTAGGTATAAACTTATTCAGAAAGAAGATTTAGGACCTTTTATTGTGCTACTTTTTTTTTGGGGGGGGGGCTAATTGTTGATGAAATGTGAAGCTTTCAGCTCCCTAGCGTCACATCATAATCACTTGAGCAAATAATTTCTTGCAGCCCGCAGTGTAGTTTGCTTTATGCTCAGGGAAGTTAACCAACGTATTTGAATGAAGTGAAGTTCACGTTGAAAAAAAAAACTATAACAGTGAGTTTTCGGGCTATTTTTAGCTTCCTCTTTTGGAAAGACAACGCATTTCCATGTATACAAACAAACAATTTCCATGTACTGTTTTCATTGCTGAGGGTTCGCACCTTTGGTGCTTCATTTGTTTTGTTTTTGTTTTGTTTCTTATTCTTATTTAAAGCTTAACTGTATTATATAATTTATAGCCAGTACACAATTTTTTTTGTATGGTAGTCAAGGTGGTGTAGTTTCACTGAATACACACCCATCCTTCTGCTGTAGCTCAAGTACGCAAGCACACAATCATACACACCCACTCATATACACAGTCCTAGGGGAAAAGGCTTGTGATGTGCTTCAGTAAAAAAAAAATTGACATATAAGGTGAAAGGGTAAAAATTCATCTTCATAAAAATCATCATGCACAATTTGTTTAAACAATTTACACGGCCAACTTAATTAAATTAGCGTACGAGACCACTCACAGCAATTTTTGGGACTTAAAAAAACAAACAAGCTTTTCCAAGGAATTATTGCGCTGTATAAATTCTAACTCTATATAAGACTTGCTTACTAACAAAAGAAACAGGAAGGAACCTAAGAAGCTTAACACATAAAGCAGCAAATGTATATTTATTGTTTGTTCTTAGCTAGTCAGCACATATAACACAACACTCTCACATGCACGCGTTCACTGGATATATACCAACACAAAATTTACAGTGTAGTCTCTTGGTGGCTTGGGCAATGAATTTTCAAGTATGAACAGTGATGACAAACAGCGCGTTGTTAACCAAGGTAACGAATGAACACAACAAATGTGAGTCAAAGTACATACATACGTCCAATCATATATGATATATACAATAATATATCCCTGATTTTTTGTGTTGTCCCTGATAGTGTCTTGCTCGCTGCCAAATTGCATATATAATTACCACGGTTGAGCTTTGTATGTGTGTGCGTGTTTGCATGACTTTTAACTTCATTCTCATATTCTACCACTGCTCTGCATTTTATCACGTGATGCCAGGAATGATTCTCTCTAAGACTGTTGCTAGCTGTACTAACTTCAGGGATGATGTTTCA
>WLWD01003077.1_pt1 | contig 34967 bp, 26 predicted proteins | sample 6712731 | NCBI WGS metagenome assembly WLWD01 (sample SAMN12718690, study PRJNA576275) | sponge metagenome | isolation source: marine sponge | host: Mycale hentscheli | place: New Zealand: South Island, Marlborough, Capsize Point | collected 2014-11-01 | reverse complement strand
ACAACAACACATGTTTACATGTTTCCTGTGTCATGAACAAGGTCACAAGGCTAATTTCTGCCCTAGGAAGGGAAAGAGTTTTCCCCAGAATGAGAATAACCCGAAGAGGAATGTTAGGAGGTTATTTCAATTGTCTCCTGGTAGTAAGAAGGTACCCAATATTGTTACAGGATGTGTGAATGGGATAAAAACTACCTTTATGTTAGATTCTGCAGCTGACATGACTGTTGTGAACAGGAATTTAATCAGGGAAGATCAATTGACTGGGGATAAAGTCACCTTACAGGGCTATGCCCCAGGCATGTCACTTACATTTCCAGTGGCTTGTGTTGTCATCCATTCTAGTGATCTGTCCTTCCCTATGACAGTTGCAGCTGTTGACATTCTTGATCACAATGATGGTGGTCTTATTGGTACTGATGTTGATTTAGATGTCTTTCAAGCCCTTATGAAACAAGCATCCCTAACTAAAATGCATGCTAAGAGTGGGTGGAGTATTAGGGTTACGAGAGCCCAGCAGAGAAAATGGGATAAGGAAGAGAAACTGATGAGAAGACAGGAAGCCTTAGATAAAGCCACACCCAAACCCATGACTGACTGTGAGATTTCTGAGTTACATGAGGTGGACAGTCCTGTTGATGTGACACAGAATGAAAATGCTAATAATTTCGTGAACATACACCATGAGGTCGGGAGTACTGTTGGGAGTACTGTTGCTGGGGAGGTTGAGGAGTCTGAGCAGAACTTAGGTATTGATAGTTTAGGCTTGGAGAGCTTAGGCTTGGAGAGTATAGGTCACTCAAGAGAGGTAGAATGGATGAGGAATATAGATGTGGAAGGGTTGTGTGATCATGATGTTGGTACTCCCACCTCATTAGAGGTTGTTTGCAAGGCTGCCGATGAGTCGGCTGATCCTGTTCAGAGGTGTTTATCTGAGTTGGAGTGTCCTGGGCAACTAGTATCCATACCTTTCAAGGAATCATTTATTCAGGAGACTAAGTCTGACTCCACCTTGAGGGAATACAGGGGCTGGGCCAATAAGAGGGAGAATAATTTTCTATGGGAAAATGGTCTCTTAAAGAAAGACACATTTGGGCCAGATGGACAATCTTGCAGTGTAGTTGTTGTTCCCAAGAAGTTTAGAGAGGAAATTATGAGAATTGCCCATGATAATTTTGGTCATTCCAGTGACAAAAGAACGAAGTCTATTATTAGTAGCAAGTTTGTATGGCCTTTCATGATGAAAGATATTAAAGCTTGGTGTAAATGTTGTAAGATATGCCAACGGCACAGTAAAACTAAACCTGCTAGGGCCCCAATGCATGAGGTTCCAGTACTTACTGAACCATTTGAACAGGTTGCTGTTGACCTAGTTGGGCCCTTTCCTAGAAGCAGATCTGGTCACAAGTATCTTTTGACTATGGTTGATATGGCCTCTAGGTATCCTGAGGCCTTGCCTCTCAAAAGCATTACTGCTGAAGAGGTGGCTGAGGGTATGGCGGAATTATTCTGCAGACATGGGATTCCCAGAGCAATTCTCAGTGATCAGGGAAAACAGTTTGAAAGTGAGCTCTTTAACCAATTGTGTACAAAACTTAAGATTAACAAATTTAGATCATCTCCTTATCATCCACAAAGTAATGGCATAGTCGAGAGATTTCATGGTACTCTTATACCCATGCTCAGAAAGGCTTTAAATGGTGGTAAGGATTGGCCTAAACAGCTCAAGTATTGTCTTTTTGCTATAAGATCCACTCCCAATAGAAGCACTGGCTTCTCACCATTTCAGGTTTTATTAGCAAGAGATGCCAGATCCCCACTTGACTTGGTACTTGATGAACTTGAACAGACTAGTTCTGAGCCAGTTGATGTGTGTGCATGGATCAAGAATTTGAATGATCATCTTGAGATTATCAGGGACTATGTTAGGGCTAACAGTCTTAGTGCTAGGGACGAAAGGAAATATCAGCATGACAAAGGCACTAAAGTTAGAAAATTTTCCCCTGGAATGCTGGTGTTCCTAAGAACCCCAGGTCTGTCTGGGAAGCTGGATGTAAGTTGGGAGGGTCCCTTTGAGATTGAAAGTGTCCCCAATGCTGTGAATGTTAAATTAAAAATTCCAGGCCGAGCTGGTAAATCCCGGGTAGTTCATGTCAATAATGTAAAAGAGTATGTGCAAGATAGTACTGTCATACACAGACTTGTGGTATATGCAGAAGAACCTAGTGCTGACATAGAATATAACAGGTTGGCAGGTTGTAGTCTGAGTGTGCAGCAGTTAGCAGATGTTGAGAATATAAAGAACAAATGGTCACATGTTTTGAATGATGCCCCTGGCAACACCGATAGAGCGATTCATGGGATTGATACTGGAGACACATCCCCTATCAGGTCACAACCTTACCTGATATCACCTCACAAGTTGGAGGGTGTCAAAAAGGAAGTTGAGTCACTTTTGAAGTTAGGCATTATCGAGCCTTCCTCAAGCCCTTGGTCAAGCCCAGTTGTACCTGTGGTTAAACCAGATCAGAGTATTAGATTGTGTATTGATTTTAGGAAGCTAAACTCAGTCACAGTTCCTGACCCTTATTATATGCCCACAGTTGATGAATTGATTGGTAAAGTTGGAGAGGCAAAATTTCTTACAAAACTCGATCTTGCTAAAGGATTTTATCAAGTGCCTTTGCATAATGGAGACAAACCAAAGACTGCTTTTGTTACTCCCTGGGGCAAATTTCAGTTTTGTAAAATGCCATTTGGTTTAAGAAATGCCCCCTCATCATTTCAGAGATTAATGGATAGTGTATTGAGTGGTTTGGAGTCTTTTGCTGTGCCTTATATAGATGATATCCTCATCTACTCCGAGGATTGGGTTTCTCACATGAAACATGTGGAGGGTGTTATGAGTAGACTCAGTGATGCCAAACTCACAGCTAAGCCTGCTAAATGTGAGTGGGGTCTGGAACATGTACAATATTTGGGTCATGTAGTGGGAGCTGGATGTGTCAAAATACCAGAGGCTAGGGCAAGTAGTATTAAGAATTTTGTGCGACCAGTGAGCAAGTCCCAGCTTAAGTCATTCCTTGGCCTAACAGGCTATTACAGGAAATTTGTTAAAGGTTATGCTTCCATTGCTAAACCCTTGCATCTGGCTACTCATAAATCCTGTCCCTCTCAAGTGATCTGGACTCAGGAGTGCCAGGATTCCTTTGGTAAGCTTTGTTCATTGTTATCTGATGCATCATTCCTCACTATTCCCTCAGAGACAGATAAATTGCTAGTGCAGACAGATGCTTCAGCAGATGGACTGGGAGCTTGCCTCAGTGTAATCAGGAATGGTGAAGAACTACCAGCAGCATTTTACAGCAGGAAGTTGACAGATACAGAATCTAGATATGCAGCAACAGAATTAGAATGCCTAGCTGTGGTCGAGGCATGCAGACAATTTGAAGCCCACCTAGATGGGAAACCATTCTTGTTACAAACTGATCATAAAGCTTTAGAGTCTATGCATACATCTAAACTCTATAACAAGAGACTTGCAAGATGGGCATTGAAATTACAAGGTTTCTTGTTTAGTGTTGTTTACAGGCCTGGTTCTGCAAATGGCAATGCAGATGGTCTTTCCAGACAGGCATGGCATTCAAGAAAGACAGGAGCATCTGCTCAAATTGAAGATGATGGGAAGGTCAGTGTAAAGACAGATCTGAAAACTATTGTGAAGTTGGAGCCCAAGGAGATGATGATACAATCAGACAGGATTGCTCACCGGGACGGTTCGAATTAGTCCCCGGGGGATGTAGGAGCCGGACTCTTACATGGAGAATGAACTCCTTAATCGTTTGCTGTTATCTTGTTTCAGCTTAACTCATGCACATCATTGTTTTCTGTTATTCTTTTATCACTCCATTATCAACATTAGCACCACTGACTATGTTCTAGAACTTTCTCTTCTTGCATGTGCTCTGTGTGTTGCCTGTTTTCTATTGGTCAGTTCAAAGTCATGTGTTTCTCTGGTGATCTCAGAGGCTTGGCCTATATAGGCATGACCCTCTGAGTTCTCCAGGTCTTTTTCCAGTCTGACATCTGAACACTCATTTATAACTCTTCTGTGTGAACTGGTACGGGTTTAGTGAAGTCCTAGTATATGAGATACAGGGATAGACTGGGAAGAGAACTGGTGGCGGCTACCTTTACTATACAGCAGAACTGCACACTCAACAGTTACTATGACAGGTGAAAGCCTAAGGGTGATACATGTTAAAGCACATGGTTGGTAACCATGAGTCCTGAGGGTTAGCTATTTTGTTTTTTTGTTTATATGTTTCACTAGGCTACCATAAACTTGAGGCAACAATCCTTCATCTCTGTTGATTTTGCTCCCTTTAGTTTTAATGTACCATGACTCCAAATAACAACGAGGGTATAATTGATGGCAGATGTCAATCACTTTACCATTCTTCCAATCAATAACATGACTCTCTTTCATTGCATGTTCTGCAACAGCTGAAAAATGATAAGGTGAAGTTAGAGCTTGCTTATGTTCTTTTAGTCTATGTGTTATTGTTCGTCCAGTTTGCCCAATATAAGAAATGTGACAAGTTCCACATGATACCTGGTATATCACTCCTGTTTGTGACTCAACTGGAATGGGATCTTTTGGATGAACTAGAAGCTGCCTGAGGGTAGTGTGTGGCTTGAAGCAAGTTCTTATATCCAATGGTAACAGAATTCTCTTTATGCATTCTGACACATTCTTTATGTAAGGTAAGACTACTGTTGCCTTGGGTTTAATCATCACCTTGCTACTAGATGCTGGTCTCGCTCGCATGGCATTTGAGATGACACGTGAAGGGTAGCCGTTCATCTTCAAAGCAGATCGGATATGTGCTCTTTCTATATTTCTGTCCTGATCAGAGCCACAGATGGAGTTTGCTCGACAAAAAAGAGTCTTGATGACAGCTATTTTATGAGCTATGGGATGGTGGGATGCAAAAGACAAGTATTTATCTGTGTGCGTCTTCTTACGAAAAACGGTAGTGGATAATGTTCCATTGGAATTATGCTTCACTGTTGTATCCAGAAAAGAGAGTTCTCCATTGGATTCCAACTCAACGGTGAAGTTGATGGTCTCCTCTATAGAATTTAGATGGTTTAAAAATGGTTGCACTGAAACTTTTGGTAAGGCTGTAATGATATCATCCACAAACCTCTTCCAAAAAGGTGGTGGGGAGGGATAAGTAGAAATGCCTTTGTCCTCAATGTCCTCCATTACAAGGTTAGCCACAGTTACAGATACTGGTGACCCCATAGCAGTACCAAACGTCTGTCTAAAAAATTCATTGTTGTAGGACAAGTATGTTGCATTCAAACAAAATTCTAAGAGTTGTGTGACCTCTGAAACCGATAATTTTTCTACTTATCCCTCCCCACCACCTTTTTGGAAGAGGTTTGTGGACTCTCTTTTCTGGATACAACAGTGAAGCATAATTCCAATGGAACATTATCCACTACCGTTTTTCGTAAGAAGACGCACACAGATAAATACTTGTCTTTTGCATCCCACCATCCCATAGCTCATAAAATAGCTGTCATCAAGACTCTTTTTTGTCGAGCAAACTCCATCTGTGGCTCTGATCAGGACAGAAATATAGAAAGAGCACATATCCGATCTGCTTTGAAGATGAACGGCTACCCTTCACGTGTCATCTCAAATGCCATGCGAGCGAGACCAGCATCTAGTAGCAAGGTGATGATTAAACCCAAGGCAACAGTAGTCTTACCTTACATAAAGAATGTGTCAGAATGCATAAAGAGAATTCTGTTACCATTGGATATAAGAACTTGCTTCAAGCCACACACTACCCTCAGGCAGCTTCTAGTTCATCCAAAAGATCCCATTCCAGTTGAGTCACAAACAGGAGTGATATACCAGGTATCATGTGGGACTTGTCACATCTCTTATATTGGGCAAACTGGACGAACAATAACACATAGACTAAAAGAACATAAGCAAGCTCTAACTTCACCTTATCATTTTTCAGCTGTTGCAGAACATGCAATGAAAGAGAGTCATGTTATTGATTGGAAGAGTGGTAAAGTGATTGACATCTGCCATCAATTATACCCTCGTTGTTATTTGGAGTCATGGTACATTAAAACTAAAGGGAGCAAAATCAACAGAGATGAAGGATTGTTGCCTCAAGTTTATGGTAGCCTAGTGAAACATATAAACAAAAAAACAAAATAGCTAACCCTCAGGACTCATGGTTACCAACCAAGTGCTTTAACATGTACCACCCTTAGGCTTTCACCTGTCATAGTAACTATTTATTTTATTTTTGAATCATTACCACTGATGAAGGCTACAGTCCGTAGCTGAAACGTTTGGTGTTTTAACTTTTTTGTGTTTTTTGGTCAGTGATTCTCTCTAAATGTAATAATATGTCTACATAACCTGCGATAACATGGATTTTACAGACAGGAAACAATGTAGTCATGTATCATCCTACACCTTGAAGATGCCTACATGTGAGGAATGCACTTATTAAACCAGAAAAAATGTAGTACTGCTCATTCTACACCTTGACAGCATGCCTAATGTGAGGAATGCACTTAGTAAAACCAGAAACAATGTAGTCATGTATCATCCTACACCTTGAAGCATGCCTAATGTGAGGAATGCACTTAGTAAAACCAGAAACAATGTAGTCATGTATCATCCTACACCTTCCTAATGTGAGGAATGCACTTAGTAAAACTAGAAATAATGTAGTCATGTATCATCCTACACCTTGAAGCATGCCTAATGTGAGGAATGCACTTAGTAAAACCAGAAACAATGTAGTCATGTATCATCCATTTTTAAACACGTGAAGCATGCCTAATATGAGGAATGCACTTAGTAAAACCAGAAACAATGTAGTCATGTATCATCCTACACCTTGAAGCATACCTAATATGAGGAATGCACTTAGTAAACCAGGAACAATGTAGTCATGTATCATCCTACACCTTGAAGCATACCTAATATGAGGAATGCACTTAGTAAAACCAGGAACAATGTAGTCATGTATCATCCTACACCTTGAAGCATACCTAATATGAGGAATACACTTAGTAAACCAGAAACAATGTAGTCATGTATCATCCTACACCTTGAAGCATACCTAATATGAGGAATGCACTTAGTAAAACCAGAAACAATGTAGTCATGTATCATCCTACACCTTGAAGCATACTTAATGTGAGGAATGCACTTAGTAAAACCAGAAACAATGTAGTCATGTATCATCCTACACCTTGAAGCATACGTAATGTGAGGAATGCACTTAGTAAACCAGAAACAATGTAGTCATGTATCATCCTACACCTTGAAGCATGCCTAATATGAGGAATGCACTTAGTAAAACCAGAAACAATGTAGTCATGTATCATCCTACACTGTGAAGCATTCCTAATGTGAGGAATGCACTTAGTAAACCAGAAACAATGTAGTCATGTATTATCCTACACCTTGAAGCATGCCTAATGTGAGGAATGCACTTAGTAAAACCAGAAATAATGTAGTCATGTATCATCCTACACCTTGAAGCATGCCTAATGTGAGGAATGCACTTAGTAAAACCAGAAACAATGTAGTCATGTATCATCCTACACCTTGAAACATACCTAATGTGAGGAATGCACTTAGTAAAACCAGAAACAATGTAGTCATGTATCATCCTACACCTTGAAGCATACCTAATGTGAGGAATGCACTTAGTAAAACCAGAAACAATGTAGTCATGTATCATCCTACACCTTGAAGCATGCCTAATATGAGGAATGCACTTAGTAAAACCAGAAACAATGTAGTCATGTATCATCCTACACCTTGAAGCATACCTAATGTGAGGAATGCACTTAGTAAACCAGAAACAATGTAGTCATGTATCATCCTACACCTTGAAGCATGCCTAATATGAGGAATACAAGCATACCTAATATGAGGAATACACTTAATAAAACCAGAAACAATGTAGTCATGTATCATCCTACACCTTGAAGCATACCTAATGTGAGGAATGCACTTAGTAAACCAGAAACAATGTAGTCATGTCATCCTACACCTTGAAGCATGCCTAATATGAGGAATGCCACTTCGTAAAACCAGAAACATGTAGTCCAGTATCATCCTACACCTTGAGATACCTAATGTGAGGAAGCATTAGTAAACCAGAAACATGTAGTATGTATCATCCCCACCTTGAAGCAGGCCTATGAGAAACAAACTAATATGAGGAAATTAATAAAACCGGAAAACAGTCATGTATCATCCTACACCTTGAAGCATGCCTAATATGAGGAATGCACTTAGTAAACCAGAAACAATGTAGTCATGTATCATCCTACACCTTGAAGCATACCTAATGTGAGGAATGCACTTAGTAAACCAGGAACAATGTAGTCATGTATCATCCTACACCTTGAAGCATACCTAATATGAGGAATACACTTAGTAAAACCAGAAACAATATAGTCATGTATCATCCTACACCTTGAAGCATACCTAATGTGAGGAATGCACTTAGTAAACCAGAAACAATGTTGTCATGTATCATCCTACACCTTGAAGCATACCTAATGTGAGGAATGCACTTAGTAAACCAGAAACAATGTAGTCATGTATCATCCTACACCTTGAAACATACCTAATGTGAGGAATGCACTTAGTAAAACCAGAAACAATGTAGTCATGTATCATCCTACACCTTGAAGCATACCTAATATGAGGAATGCACTTAGTAAACCAGAAACAATGTAGTCATGTATCATCCTACACCTTGAAGCATACCTAATATGAGGAATGCACTTAGTAAAACCAGGAACAATGTAGTCATGTATCATCCTACACCTTGAAGCATGCCTAATGTAAGGAATGCACTTAGTAAAACCAGAAACAATGTAGTCATGTATCATCCTACACCTTGAAGCATACCTAATGTGAGGAATGCACTTAGTAAAACCAGAAACAATGTAGTCATGTATCATCCTACACCTTGAAGCATACCTAATTTGAGGAATGCACTTAGTAAAACCAGAAACAATGTAGTCATGTATCATCCTACACCTTGAAGCATACCTAATGTGAGGAATGCACTTAGTAAAACCAGAAACAATGTAGTCATGTATCATCCTACACCTTGAAGCATACCTAATGTGAGGAATGAACTTAGTAAAACCAGAAACAATGTAGTCATGTATCATCCTACACCTTGAAGCATACCTAATGTGAGGAATACACTTAGTAAACCAGAAACAATGTAGTCATGTATCATCCTACACCTTGAAGCATACCTAATGTGAGGAATGCACTTAGTAAACCAGAAACAATGTAGTCATGTATCATCCTACACCTTGAAGCATACCTAATGTGAGGAATGCACTTAGTAAACCAGAAACAATGTAGTCATGTATCATCCTACACCTTGAAGCATGCCTAATGTGAGGAATGCACTTAGTAAAACCAGAAACAATGTAGTCATATATCATCCTACACCTTGAAGCATGCCTAATGTGAGGAATGCACTTAGTAAAACCAGAAACAATGTAGTCATATATCATCCTACACCTTGAAGCATGCCTAATATGAGGAATGCAAGCATACCTAATATGAGGAATACACTTAGTAAAACCAGAAACAATGTAGTCATGTATCATCCTACACCTTGAAGCATACCTAATGTGAGGAATACACTTAGTAAACCAGAAACAATGTAGTCATGTATCATCCTACACCTTGAAGCATGCCTAATATGAGGAATACAAGCATACCTAATATGAGGAATACACTTAATAAAACCAGAAACAATGTAGTCATGTATCATCCTACACCTTGAAGCATACCTAATGTGAGGAATGCACTTAGTAAACCAGAAACAATGTAGTCATGTATCATCCTACACCTTGAAGCATGCCTAATGTGAGGAATGCACTTAGTAAAACCAGAAACAATGTAGTCATGTATCATCCTACACCTTGAAGCATACCTAATGTGAGGAATGCACTTAGTAAACCAGAAACAATGTAGTCATGTATCATCCTACACCTTGAAGCATACCTAATGTTAGGAATGCACTTAGTAAAACCAGAAACAATGTAGTCATGTATCATCCTACACCTTGAAGCATACCTAATATGAGGAATGCACTTAGTAAACCAGAAACAATGTAGTCATGTATCATCCTACACCTTGAAGCATGCCTAATATGAGGAATGCACTTAGTAAACCAGAAACAATGTAGTCATGTATCATCCTACACCTTGAAGCATACCTAATATGAGGAATACACTTAGTAAAACCAGAAACAATATAGTCATGTATCATCCTACACCCCAGACAGTACGTCGTCAACGTAGAAGTCAGTGAGGATTGTCTGAGCAGCAGTTGGATGGGAATTGAGATGAGTCTGAGCATGACGACGCAGGACCTGGGTCGCCAGGAATGGAAATGATTTTACTCCAAACGTGAGCCTCTTCATCCTGGCGTCTCGAATGGAGTTATCAGCTGCCCTGAAGAGGAAGCGATGCCAGTCGCGCTCCTCCGCATTCAGCAGAATCTCTCGAAACATCTTCGAGATATCCGCAGAAATAGCGGAGGAGTGGCACCGAAATCTGATCAGGACATCCGTGAGAGGTGGGTACAGATTAGGCCCAGGCAGCAGTTGATCGTTGAGTGACGATCCAGATGTTGTTCTTGCTGAAGCATCGAACACTGCACGTACTTTAGTAGACGTGGAGCTCTCCTTCATGACCGCGTGCACCGGCAGATAGTAGGAGCTGCAGTCGATCTCGGAGCGAGGGACTTCCTCGGCGTGGTCGAGGGTCAGATATTCCCTGACAACGTCTTGGAAGAAATTAAGCTTGTTCCTTGCAGTTAGTGTCCTTTCGTTGGCGAGTAGACGAGATAGAGCTTGTCGACGGCTGTCTCCCAGATCAGGTGGAGAGTCCGTTCGAGGGAGTGAGACTGCATAGCGACCGTCCACACGGTTGCAGCTTGTATCGAACTGGTCCAATGCAGATTGTTCAGCTTCGTCGATGGTGGGCGCCTCCGGGACTTTGTCGAGCTCCCAGAGTCGAGAGATGTCAGCTTCGAGGTCAGGTGAGGATGTGACGGTGTTCATAGCTGAACTGGAGGTGCGGTCCAGTGGACATGACAGGCAGAGCCCCAGTTGAGTGGGCAGAGCCAGCAGTTTTCCGACACGGAATGGGGTCCCTGTCGTCAATGCTGAGGTCTGTGTGACGCCCAGCATCAGATCCACTCTCCCGCCCAGATCAGAGTCGGCAAGAGAGTATTGTCTCAGCTCGGGAGTGTGCAGAATTTCGGCCGCATTTTCCGGTTTCCGGATCGGCTCCAAGGTGGGAATCACAGTAAAGGTGACATCCTGCAGTTTGTACCTGGAGTCAAGAGAAAAAACATGCGATTTTACAATGTGTGTGCATCGTGTGGTGCCCGCAATCCCAGAGATTGGGATCGGGTCATGGATCCTGGGCAACCCTAGGGAGGTCGCCAGGCTCTCAGTCATTATTGACAGAGAGGCGCCTGCATCGAGCAGGGCGCGAGCCAGCACAGTCCGTCCATTGCAGTTGAAGGCGACCATGGCCGAGTAGAGGGATGCCACGCCTCGGGAGGGTGTGTCGGCCTTGCTCATCATGGCGGGTGCAGGTGAGGTGCTGGTTGCAGGTTCACGGTCTCGATGTAACAGGGAGTGATGTCGCCCATTACAGGTGCGGCAAGAGAACTTGCTTGGACAGCTCTTGCAACCGTGTCCTTCCCCAAAGCAGTTCAGGCACAGCTTCTTCTCTCTCACGATCTTGTTTCTTCGTTCGAGATTATAGGCTGCGAATGTGGAGCACCTGGTGAGGGTGTGCTGATCTCCGCACACAGGGCAATGCTGTGCGGATCTCCGGGGGGGAGGAACTTTCACCGGCATAGTCCGGGAACGGTCAACGCGAGGTGACGACGGTCTGGCAGATGGAGTAGGCAGATGAGACGAAGCAGGAAGTCCCGAGGTCAGAGTGCTGGCACCACGGAGCTCCTTCTTTTGGACGTCAATGAAGCGAGACAGGTTGTTCATGTCCGGCGGTGTGTCTGGAGGGCGATGTCTCAGCCACTCCCGTCGGCATTCAGCTGACATGAAGTTGGATGCAGTCATGGCTAGGAAGGAACCTAAAGAATCTCCCACTAGGGCACAAATCTTGTTATATGGCAAAATATAGTTATCATACAATGCATCTATGTCAGTGGCAGATAATGTACATGAATTGATAGACTTAATCTTACTTATGATTAGCGGCGCCAGCACGTCCTGCGCGCCGTAGATGGCCTCCAGCTGCTCCAGCATAGCGTCGAGGGTCAAGTCGTCGGAGGGCAGATTGTGTAAGACTTTGAGGCCGTCATGGTGCTTCATGGCCTTGATGAGCAGGCCTTTGACTTCAAGTGCAGAGTGTCCACGGGCACGTTTGGCTATCGTCTGTTTGAACATTGTATGGAAGTTGGCCCACTTGAAGGGGTCTCCATCAAAGCTGGGCAACTCGACGTTGAGAGCATTTCTATCAGATGGTGCGGCTGCAGCGGGAGCAGGCGTGAGAGATGTGGCTGGCATAGCCTCCTTGCAGGCGGCCGCCGTTAGAGTGAACAGTCTGTTCATCCGGTCCACGATGTGATCGCAGACTGTGCGGAGCTCAGGTATGACCTCATAGAACTCCGTTGACAGATCAATGATGGAGACACGTCTGGAATGCAGTTTATCCACCGCACTTCTGAAGAACGGCGAATCGGGCATGGGAGAGTCCAGGGCCGATTCTATATCACTCAGCAGCGACACAGCCTGACGTCGTAGGGGCAGAGCCTTCAGCACATTGGTTACCCGAGATCTCCATTCGACATGTGTGTCGAGCAGTTCAGTATCCTCCTCTTCTTTAGCAGGGGAACGCAGATCTTCATAGGTGTCATATAGTTCGTCCAGTTGGACCTGCAGAGCCAGATGCAGTCCAATGGCATCAGTCAGATGGGTGAGCAGATGTTCCAGAGTTGCAGGATTGATACGGTCAGGACCTTCAGCAATGGCTTTGTTGATGCGGTTATACAGCTTGGTGGCAACTCCGCGGCGGGTGCCGCGTTTAGCCTCCAGATCATGCACAGTCGCCCTAATTTCCTCAGGAGCCGGGGCGGCCATGTTCTAGGTGTGAGAAGTAGCAAAATAAATTGAATACCTGGCAGATCAGATGAGTGAAGCAAATTTTCTAAGTCCAAAAGGTGCGAAGTTACCGGAAATACGGGCAGAGTAACGGCCTTGCGCAGAGAGGGGGTGTGGTGAAGTCGGCGAGAGAGGCGGCTCCCAGTTCAGGCGGAGTTTCGGCTCAGGCGGCGAACTTCAGAGGTGAGAGAGGCGGCTCCCAGGTAGAGGCGGAGTTTCGGCTCGTCTCGGCAGCTTCCAGCGGAGAGGTGTTGATTGCAGAGTCGCTGGGCTCGAAGGACCAATGATGGGGTTGTGTCCTATCTCTTCCTGCCTGCAGGTCCGACTAGGAGGGTGTGGCTAGGCTAAGCGCTAAGGCAGTTAATTTAATTTACTTTCAGTTTAGATAATGGGTTAATGGAAATAATAGAGAAAGAGCATGACAGAGAGAGATTAGACGACGAAGTCACAATGCGCACAATGCGCATACATAAACGAAATGAATTGTGTGCAGTTCGATGGGTTGCCGCATTACCATGAATATCATTACCGCATGCGGCAATGATACTATGGTAAAGGGCGAGGGAGATGGATTAGAACATAACAGATACAGGTAAGGAAAGATTAGAAATAAAGGACAGATAAGTGTGTACAGGTAGATAAACAAATGAGACATAATGTGAGGTGTGAATGACAGTGTCTTTCAGCTTCTGTGTGAAGGTAGAGTCGGGTCAGCCGGGCTTGAAGTCAGTTCCTCTGTTCGGATGAGGATCCCGAACAGTAGTCATGTATCATCCTACACCTTGAAGCATGCCTAATGTGAGGAATGCACTTAGTAAACCAGAAACAATGTAGTCATGTATCATCCTACACCTTGAAGCATGCCTAATGTGAGGAATGCACTTAGTAAACCAGAAACAATGTAGTCATGTATCATCCTACACCTTGAAGCATGCCTAATATGAGGAATGCACTTAGTAAAACCAGAAACAATGTAGTCATGTATCATCCTACACCTTGAAGCAGGCCTAATGTGAGGAATGCACTTAGTAAAACCAGAAACAATGTAGTCATGTATCATCCTACACCTTGAAGCATGCCTAATGTGAGGAATGCACTTAGTAAACCAGAAACAATGTAGTCATGTATCATCCTACACTTTGAAGCATGCCTAATATGAGGAATACACTTAGTAAACCAGAAACAATGTAGTCATGTATCATCCTACATCTTGAAGCATACCTAATGTGAGGAATGCACTTAGTAAACCAGAAACAATGTAGTCATGTATCATCCTACACCTTGAAGCATGCCTAATATGAGGAATGCACTTAGTAAAACCAGAAACAATGTAGTCATGTATCACCCTACACCTTGAAGCATGCCTAATTTGAGGAATACACTTAGTAAAACCAGAAACAATGTAGTCATGTATCATCCTACACCTTGAAGCATTCCTAATGTGAGGAATGCACTTAGTAAACTAGGAACAATGTAGTCATGTATCATCCTACACCTTGAAGCATACCTAATGTGAGGAATGCACTTAGTAAACCAGAAACAATGTAGTCATGTATCATCCTACACCTTGAAGCATACCTAATATGAGGAATGCACTTAGTAAAACCAGAAACAATGTAGTCATGTATCATCCTACACCTTGAAGCATACCTAATGTGAGGAATGCACTTAGTAAACCAGGAACAATGTATAAATCTGTAAAATCCTATGTGATCAGGTATTGTAGACATATTAATATATTTAGAGAGAATCACTGACCAAAAAACAAAAAGTTAAAACACCAAACGTTTCAGCTACGGACTGTAGCCTTCATCAGTGGTAATGATTCAAAAATAAAAAATAAATAGTTACTATGACAGGTGAAAGCCTAAGGGTGATACATGTTAAAGCACATGGTTGGTAATCATGAGTCCTGAGGGTTAGCTATTTTGTTTTTTTGTTTATATGTTTCACTAGGCTACCATAAACTTGAGGCAGCTGGATTAGTGGTGAGTGTCCTAAGCCTTGGTATGGATTTGTTCCAGCTAGATTAGTGGTGAGTGTCCTAGGCCTTGGTATGGATTTGTTCCAGCTGGATTAGTGGTGAGTGTCCTAGGCCTTGGTATGGATTTGTTCCAGCTTGATTAGTGGTGAGTGTCCTAGGCCTTGGCATGGATTTGTTCCAGCTGGATTAGTGGTGAGTGTCCTAGGCCTTGGTATGGATTTGTTCCAGCTGGATTAGTGGTGAGTGTCCTAGGCCTTGGTATGGATTTGTTCCAGCTGGATTAGTGGTGAGTGTCCTAGGCCTTGGTATGGATTTGTTCCAGGGATTAGTGGTGAGTGTCCTTAGGCCTTGGTATGGGATTGTTCCAGCGGATTAGTGGCTAGTGTCCTAGGCCTTGGTACAGATTTGTTCCAGCTGGATTAGTGGTGTCCCTAGGCCTTGGTATGGATTTGTTCCAGCTGGATTAGTGGTGAGTGTCCTAGGCCTTGGTATGGATTTGTTCCAGCTTGATTAGTGGTGTCCTAGGCCTTGGTATGGATTTGTTCCAGCTGGATTAGTGGTGAGTGTCCTAGGCCTTGGTATGGATTTGTTCCAGCTGGATTAGTGGTGAGTGTCCTAGGCCTTGGTATGGATTTGTTCCAGCTGGATTAGGTGAGTGTCCTATATGGGCCTTGGTATGGATTTGTTCAAGCTGGATTAGTGGTGAGTGTCCTAGCTTTGGTATAAATATAAGGCTTTGGTATGGATTTGTTCCAGCTAGATTAGTGGTGAGTGTCCTAGGCCTTGGTATGGATTTGTTCCAGCTTGATTAGTGGTGAGTGTCCTAGGCCTTGGCATGGATTTGTTCCAGCTGGATTAGTGGTGAGTGTCCTAGGCCTTGGCATGGATTTGTTCCAGCTGGATTAGTGGTGAGTGTCCTAGGCTTTGGCATGGATTTGTTCTAGCTGGATTAGTGGTGAGTGTCCTAGGCCTTGGCATGGATTTGTTCCAGCTGGATTAGTGGTGAGTGTCCTAGGCCTTGGTATGGATTTGTTCCAGCTGGATTAGTGGTGAGTGTCCTATAGGCCTTGGTATGGATTTGTTCAGCTGGATTAGTGGTGAGTGTCCTAGTTTGGTATAAATATAGGCTTTGGTATGGATTTGTTCCAGCTAGATTAGTGGTGAGTGTCCTAGGCCTTGGTATGGATTTGTTCCAGCTTGATTAGTGGTGAGTGTCCTAGGCCTTGGCATGGATTTGTTCCAGCTGGATTAGTGGTGAGTGTCCTAGGCCTTGGCATGGATTTGTTCCAGCTGGATTAGTGGTGAGTGTCCTAGGCTTTGGCATGGATTTGTTCTAGCTGGATTAGTGGTGAGTGTCCTAGGCCTTGGCATGGATTTGTTCCAGCTGGATTAGTGGTGAGTGTCCTAGGCCTTGGTATGGATTTGTTCCAGCTGGATTAGGTGAGTGTCCTATATGGGCCTTGGTATGGATTTGTTCAAGCTGGATTAGTGGTGAGTGTCCTAGCTTTGGTATAAATATAAGGCTTTGGTATGGATTTGTTCCAGCTAGATTAGTGGTGAGTGTCCTAGGCCTTGGTATGGATTTGTTCCAGCTGGATTAGTGGTTCCAGGCCTTGGATTAGTGGTGAGTGTCCTAGGCCTTGGTATGGATTTGTTCCAGCTGGATTAGTGGTGAGTGTCCTAGGCCTTGGCATGGATTTGTTCCAGCTGGATTAGTGGTGAGTGTCCTAGGCCTTGGTATGGATTTGTTCTAGCTGGATTAGTGGTGAGTGTCCTAGGCCTTGGCATGGATTTGTTCCAGCTGGATTAGTGGTGAGTGTCCTAGGCCTTGGTATGGATTTGTTCCAGCTGGATTAGTGGTGAGTGTCCTAGGCCTTGGTATGGATTTGTTCCAGCTGGATTAGTGGTGAGTGTCCTAGGCCTTGGCATGGATTTGTTCCAGCTGGATTAGTGGTGAGTGTCCTAGGCCTTGGTATGGATTTGTTCCAGCTGGATTAGTGGTGAGTGTCCTAGGCCTTGGTATGGATTTGTTCCAGCTGGATTAGTGGTGAGTGTCCTAGGCCTTGGGTTATGGATTTGTTCCAGCTGGATTAGTGGTGAGTGTCCTAGCTTTGGTATAAATATAAGGCTTTGGTATGGATTTGTTCCAGCTAGATTAGTGGTGAGTGTCCTAGGCTTGGTATGGATTTGTTCCAGCTTGATTAGTGGTGAGTGTCCTAGGCCTAGGCCTTGGCATGGATTTGTTCCAGCTGGATTAGTGGTGAGTGTCCTAGGCCTTGGTATGGATTTGTTCCAGCTGGATTAGTGGTGAGTGTCCTAGTGGATTTGTTCCAAGTGGATTAGTGGTGAGTGTCCTAGGCCTTGGTATGGATTTGTTCCAACTGGATTAGTGGTAAGTGTCCTAGGCCTTGGTATGGATTTGTTCCAACTGGATTAGTGGTAAGTGTCCTAGGCCTTGGTATGGATTTGTTCCAGCTGGATTAGTGGTGAGTGTCCTAGGCCTTGGTATGGATTTGTTCCAGCTGGATTAGTGGTGAGTGTCCTAGGCCTTGGTATGGATTTGTTCCAACTGGATTAGTGGCTAGTGTCCTAGGCCTTGGTATGGATTTGTTCCAACTGGATTAGTGGTGAGTGTCCTAGGCCTTGGTATGGATTTGTTCCAGCTGGATTAGTGGTGAGTGTCCTAGGCCTTGGTATGGATTTGTTCCAGCTGGATTAGTGGTGAGTGTCCTAGGCCTTGGTATGGATTTGTTCCAGCTGGATTAGTGGTGTGTGTCCTAGGCCTTGGTATGGATTTGTTCCAAATGGATTAGTGGTGAGTGTCCTAGGCCTTGGTATGGATTTATTCCAACTGGAATAGTGGTGAGTGTCCTAGGCCTTGGCATGGATTTGTTCCAGCTGGATTAGTGGTGAGTGTCCTAGGCCTTGGTATGGATTTGTTCCAGCTGGATTAGTGGTGAGTGTCCTAGGCCTTGGTATGGATTTGTTCCAGCTGGATTAGTGGTGAGTGGTGTCCTAGGCCTTGGTATGGATTTGTTCCAGCTGGATTAGTGGTGAGTGGTGTCCTAGGCCTTGGTATGGGATTTGTTCCAGCTGGATTAGTGGTGAGTGTCCTAGGCCTTGGTATGGATTTGTTCCAGCTGGATTAGGTGAGTGTCCTATATGGGCCTTGGTATGGATTTGTTCAAGCTGGATTAGTGGTGAGTGTCCTAGCTTTGGTATAAATATAAGGCTTTGGTATGGATTTGTTCCAGCTAGATTAGTGGTGAGTGTCCTAGGCCTTGGTATGGATTTGTTCCAGCTTGATTAGTGGTGAGTGTCCTAGGCCTTGGCATGGATTTGTTCCAGCTGGATTAGTGGTGAGTGTCCTAGGCCTTGGCATGGATTTGTTCCAGCTGGATTAGTGGTGAGTGTCCTAGGCTTTGGCATGGATTTGTTCTAGCTGGATTAGTGGTGAGTGTCCTAGGCCTTGGCATGGATTTGTTCCAGCTGGATTAGTGGTGAGTGTCCTAGGCCTTGGTATGGATTTGTTCCAGCTGGATTAGGTGAGTGTCCTATATGGGCCTTGGTATGGATTTGTTCAAGCTGGATTAGTGGTGAGTGTCCTAGCTTTGGTATAAATATAAGGCTTTGGTATGGATTTGTTCCAGCTAGATTAGTGGTGAGTGTCCTAGGCCTTGGTATGGATTTGTTCCAGCTGGATTAGTGGTGAGTGCCTTAGGCCTTGGTATGGATTTGTTCCAGCTGGATTAGTGGTGAGTGGAGTCCTAGGCCTTGGTATGGATTTGTTCCAGCTGGATTAGTGGTGAGTGGTGTCCTAGGCCTTGGTATGGATTTGTTCAAGCTGGATTAGTGGTGAGTGTCCTAGGCTTTGGTATAAATATAAGGCTTTGGTATGGATTTGTTCCAGCTGGATTAGTGGTGAGTGTGCTACAATATTGAATTAGCTAATGGCATTAGAAACATACAATAAAATAGTAGCAGGCAGACACTTCAATTAATAACTAAGGAGTTCAAGAGTGGAATCACTAGATGGGATTGTCTTCTGCACCAAATACTGAATTTGGCATGACAGTTACAGTTTTCAGGCCATATGTCACAGTGTCATGCACAGCTCTTCTTTTTCAAGTTATATGTTACTGTGTCATGCACAGCTCTTCTTTTTCAGGCCATATGTTACTGTGTCATGCACAGCTCTTCTTTTTCAGGCCATATGTTATGGTGACCACACCACCATTGCTGCATGGCAAGAGATGGACCTTTAAAAAAACTTAATAATTATTATTGACTTTCTGCCGACCAACTCCAAATCATCTCCTGCAGTTAACTCAATTTTATATCCGCTAATCGTAACAACCAGATTTGTATCTATTATTATCCTTAAAAAATAGCTCATGTAATTTTTCCCTAATAATACCATATTTTCATGAAATTTGAGATGTGCTGGCCATTCATTCAATCTAGCAATTCAAATTTTTTGCATTGATAGCTATAATATAAATGCAGCTATCAGAAATTAGCTATATATATTGCTGAAAAAAGCTTAACACTTTTATAAAAATATTTTCATGAATAAGAAAGTCGAAATTGATCACTCACTATGTAAGCATTGATGGACGGGAGAGGTTCTTTGGCTTATCCTTTTCTAGTAAAAATGTGTGAGGTTATTAACCCTCAGCGCGCATGCGCAAGAGGGTTACAGTAGTCCTAGTGTCATTCATTCTGTCACTCTGTCTGTCAACAGGCACTTCTGGAAGGTAGGAACCAGCCAGGCTTTGAAAGCGGCATCAAACAGCAGTATTTCACGAAGTAAGTAAAGTTAATATGCCAGAATTTTGATTTTGGACTTCATTTTCCAGAAAAAAGCGAGTCTTTCCAGAGCCGTGCGATCGTAGGCTTACAGCGGGAACCGCCCCTTTAAAAACTTACTTGTCACGTGAGCCAGCTTGCGTTGAAAATCAACTTTTAAAATAGCTAACAATTACATGAATTCAGCGTGAAGTGTTGCGTTGTGTAGTCATTGAGTGAGCAAGTAACTAATCCAATAGTCTCTGGTTCGAATCCTTGTCGACGCTATTTTTTTTTTCATCTTTTTTTTTCATCCTGTTTTTTTTTCTTTTTCCTTTTGTCTTCTTGCCTTATTTTTCTTTATTTTCCTCTTTCTTCCTACTGTTTTTATTTCTTTCATACCTTTTCCTTTCTTTTCTTTCGTGTACTGTTTTTCATTCTTTCTTTTTCTTTTCTTCCTACCTTTTTTAATTCATTCCTCTTTCTTTTGTCCCTCTTCATTGTCTTTTTCTCTTTCCTGCCTCTCTTCATGCCACTTCTCTTTCTTTTTTTTGTTTCTACACTTTTCCTATTATTTTCTTTATCATACTAGCTAACTAGCGCTGAGGGTTTGCACTTCAGTGCTCTAGTTCTGTATGGTGAATCTGGTCATTACTTATAACTGGTCACCTCACCAGAATACAGTAGAAATGCTCAAGACTTTAGAGTCTCTTAATTTTCACCCTTTCTTAGTTATTGCTATATTTAAAGGCAGCAGATGTAAATTTAAGAAGGACAGTAAGGACCACATTTCTGGTGTCTTGTGTCATGGAAAGTTGCAGTGAAAAAAAGAAAATGTGAGAGTGCACATGAACTACAAGATGAAAATTAATGTTGATGTTTTCAAACCTTTGCTGAAAAACAGCAAACATTCATTACTTGTTTTGTTTGACTATTTTATTATTATTGATGTTATTATTTATTTATTTTATTTTATAATATACACTATTATTATTATTATTAAAATAAAATAAAATAAAATAAAATAAAATAATAAAGAAATAAAATGAAGTCAGGTTGTGATGCCTCCGTATACTGATACGGAGTTCCCTCGCTGAATCGCAATCGAGAGACGCTGCAGGAGATAGTCAGTTGAACGAGGTTTCCCTGTCTCCAGCCTTGCCTGCACTTTATTTTTGCATTATTTGCTTGTTGCCTGTTTTACAAGTATAGTCTAAAATGTAAGATGAATAAGGCAAATTGTATGCTTAATCACAGTGCAATCTTTAAATAGTTAACATTGTTACATGGGGGAAATGTATTAGGAGATTCATTTATTATTCCACACTTTCCCTATTCTGCTCTATATATATTACTACCCCGTTTTTTAAAAGTCTAGTTATGGACCTGAAGATTCATCATGCCAACAAACTATATCATGAACATGTTGGAATACGAGGTGCACTCAAGACTCTCATTCATATCATGCGTTGTGTGTATTGTAACTGTAACATTATTCATACGGAATGATCATGCATTACGTAATGTTGTAATCACGTGCCTCTCTCTCAATTTGTAATGTCACGCCGTTGATTTGATAATAATTTGCTCGAAGAAGAAAGTGGTGGCAGCGAAATCAAATATCGTGAGGATTGGGCTTAATCACCTGACCCCTTGCCTTGGAGAGTGCGATCAGGCGTGACAACCAGACCCGTACACCACACAATTGTTTGCATCTAGACTCTAGCTAGCTGTCAGATCGAACCAGAGTCGGCCTATTCTTATAGAACAGAATACTGAAAATACAAAATCACATTATCTTTAGCTATTCGTACTTACAGCATCAACTGTCAGGTCTGTCACAATCAATTTAAAAACTACAACTCGTACTCTTTATAAACACACTTTTATTGTCCCTATAAATCCAGTTGCATATAGTATGATCACCAGACTTGTGGGTGTGTAATCTACATCTCCCACATCATTTCAGAGCAATTTGAATATTATTATTATTCTGGTATGTTGTGGTAGTATGGAAACTCAACTACTAATAAAATGTATAGTACATACAAAGTGTAAATTAGTTTCAAGAGGTCTGGATGATGTGGAGAGGAAGATTGTCATGACTCTGGTAGTGGCCAGAGATACCAACACTGTTGCCTCATCCACCACAGCAGTTAAAGGTGGATGAAGAGCCTGTAGATGCGGCTTTATTAACAGTGAACATTGGAATAGGGGAAGAAGAAATGGAGAGGAAGGTGTTTTAGTAATTCCAAGCAACATGGTGTTTGCATATGTTTGTTGAGTTCAAAGTAGAAAATAATAAGAAACAGACTGAAGTGACTTAGACAGACAGAGGGCATGATGTTTATTTTTATGGTGAAATGTTTTCAATTTCAATGGTACAATTAAAAATGAATTTGTCACCATAAAAAATACTGATAACAATTTGATATAGCTATATGAGTAACAATAATAATAACAATAATAACACCAATAATAATCATTTCAGTTTAAAATTTAATTATGTATTTGCTTTTGTTGTGACTAAAGAAGTTACGTTCAGTTGTTACTTTTTATTGGACTGCTTTTCACATAAGAGATAAAATGGTGTTGGTAATTATGACAGTGGTACTTTGTGGTAGTGGACCGCAGGCTATTACTTTATTTTAAACTAGAGAGATCTGCAAGGTGTGAAGACATTATAACTTATCATTGCATTAGAGTTGCATCTTCTAGTTAGCTTTCAACTATGTACATGCACTCAGGAATCCCTTTAACTTGTAGCTAACTTGAAGTTATATTATCAGACAAATATTCTTATTTAGTCAGAACCAGAACCTACAGTGACAACCAACCAGATATACATGGCTTAATGATAGAGGGCAAATAATAATACATTTATTGATGCATCTGAAGTACTTATGCTGCTGAAAGTATTGCTAATTTAAGTACAGTTCATTTAGGTATACTGGGATTATTAAAAATAAAAATTGAAGTATTAAAAAGAATATTGGAAGATAAAAACAACATTTTATGACATTTTTAGAGCTAATTTTAAGGTGTCTGCAATTGAGCTAAGTTCTAAGTTTATAAGTAACTTTATCAATCCATCCCAAGTTGGTGGATAACGAGGAGACCCATTCTTTATCCAGTCTATTAGTACCTCTCGACAACACTGCCTGACATCTCCCCGACGATGGCTATCAATACCTTGTAAGCGAACTGGAGTTAGTTCCAGTAAATCTCCAACTTCCTCCCACTTAACACTCATCTCATCTCTCACCCTGAGAGACTGTGGCTGGCCATCTTTGTCTGTCCAGTCTAGCAATGTTAAATTTCTTAAAGAAAATTCAAGACCTGAAAATTATAACAAATAATGAAGAGCACTTAAACCACTAACTTCTAGCCAGTTACCTGGTGTAGCAACAGCTGCAGAATATCTTGGACACTGAGCCACCTCAACGGGAGTGTTGTTGCTGGATGCATGCTGGTGTAGAAATTCATCCTCTGAAGTGACAATTCCTCTGGATGTTCTACCTATGATAATTGCAATATTTAATAACAACAATATGTGACAGGATCTGAGAAAACAGCCCACTTGGAGCACTCCATCAAAATTTTATTTTTGTATTTGCTATGTACTCCTTAAAATTTCCTTCAAAATGAGCCATAAATAATTAGCAGGCTATCAGTAGTTTTCGAGTTATGAGCCGTTAAAGTTTCGCCTGTTCTACACGCTATTTCGGAAAAATTGAGAAAAACGCGTTTGAAAGACCGCAAGAGAAAGGAGTTCGGCATTTCTAACGACACGCTCGCCGTGAAATACTTGTCGTTGACACTTCAAATTTTGTCAGAAGGTAGGGAAAGGGTTTTAGATTGGTATGAACAAATAAAAAAAATTCCAATTTATATGCCCAACTCGATGTTTTTGCCTGTATCTCAATTTCATGTTTTGCGCGAAGTGGGCTGTTTTCTCAGATCCTGCTACATATATTGTACTTATTCAAAACTTACTTGATGTATGAGCAGAATCCACTTTTGTTGGAAATGATAATGAAGTTAAAGAATTGCCTACACACAAATATACCAAGATAACATAAGTTTATGTAAACTTATACTGGTATTATTATTATTTACCTTCATTAAACCACGGGTATGCAGACTCCGGAACTATCAGCTTGCCTTGACTAATGCATTGCATATAGAGAGAACGTTTTCCCTTCTTTACTTCATGCAGTGAGCCACATTTCTTAGGGCATGTCAAACTAAATGCAGTGCCAACTTTGTTACAGCTGTAGTGAAGCTTATTTAGTGACAATTGAATGCAATTATCTAACATTATTCGAATGTTGTTACAAACTTCATTAGGAGTAGTTACCCTAGGGGCATACTTTGCAGAGTTATTTGCAGGAGGATAGTTTTCTAAGACTACACTAACTTTCAGGTGAGAAATACAACTTCTGAGGCAGATTTGGTCAACATCTTCAGAGGAACTCACAAGTAAAGATACCTGGTCTTGATATATGCGGTCTTCTAACAAGTCAAAAGTGAACTCCTGGTTTCCTTCCGAACATAGGAGGTAAGAAATGAGCATACCAAACAATCCTTTAGGGCAGTGACCAAGTTTGAATGTGACAGCAAGAGGAGCAATAACAGTGCTGATTGTATCTGATGGAGACTTTTTGACATGATTCAGAACTGAAGGAATGAAATATTTGAGCACTCCACTGTTGTCTGTAAAGGAAACAGCTACACGAAGGTGAAGGAGAAACTTGAGAAACTGCTGCGATGTCATTTGGTCATTGTCTCCAATGAGGCCTTCAAATGCTGAGAATTCTAAAATACCTCTCTGGCAAAAACTCTCTCGTTGACTCATAGGTAGAGGTATTCTGCACAAAAAAGTATTTACTATCAGTTGAGTGACTTTGTTAAAGAGAACTTGGGGCTCTTTGATAACCAAATCTGAGATACCTTCAACATCGTAGTACTGAATAATTCCTACTCTGAAATGCAAAAAATCTAAAAGAGACTTTATTTCTGTTTCATCAATGTAAAATTTAGCTGCTAATGTTTTGCAGCGACTGATAGAGATAACAGTTTCGTTGATGTTCTGAAGTTCTAGGCAAAACAAAAGGTAGCTCACCGGATACTCGACTTCAAAATCACTTTTGCTTCTAATGTATTGGTTGATATCAGAGCGAAGACAGTGAAACTGCTTGTCTTCTTCACTGGTATTGTCTACCTCATACATCACTTTCTTCAAGATACTATCAGCTGGGCAAATTAAGTGAGAAAACTTCATTTGATGAATCATGACATGCAACATTTTGTTTATTTTGTCAAGAATATCACTAGCTTCAGAACCAAGCTTATCGATGTGTGTACCTACTACAAAGACAACAGGCTTGTGACGCACAGAGGCACTATCTACCTGGAAAACACTGTCTTCAGTAGTCTGAATGGCAGAAACACTGGTAAGGAATTGAATCAGAGCATCCATTGTAGAAATAGAGGATTGATACTGGTTGATAATTTCTCCATCGGCTGATCTGTACTGAATGATGTTCTTTGTATGAATGTCAATGTCAGTTCTCATGACAAAGATAAAAATAGAAGGACCATAAATCAGAAGAGAAAGGCTCTCTTGAAATTCCACCTGTCCGCCTGTATCTCTGATGTAAAGAGAATTTTTAGTTTGCAAGTCTACAATATTTTTGATCTGGTGTCTTTCAAGGACTTCTTTCACATGGTGCTTGATGTCAGACACTGGCTGGTCTAGCTTGGATGCACTTGCTCTGTGATGTTGAAGACGTAGTCGTGGACTACCGCTGCTTTTCTGTGGAATGAACACCTTGCAACTGTCTAACTGAGAAACCACAGACTCATCAAAGTCAGTGACTTTCCATGTGTTGTCTTCACAGGTGTAAGCTGAAGTATGTGTGGAGGAGGGGCCTATTTGAACTATGACTATTTTCTCACACATGCCAGTAGAGGAATAGTACACACGAAGTGGCTTGTTCAGGAGACGATCCAACAACGATGTCTTGCCAGATCCAGGGAGTCCTTTCAGTAGAATATTGGCTATCTTTCTTCTGATGCTTTGTTTATTGAATATTGCTGATGTCACCTCATCAGTGAACTTGTGCTTCTCAGAAATCACTTTACCTAATAATCAAACATGAACCAAATATCAAGATTTGAATTCAAATGCATTTACAATATTTAATTATAAGACATTTAATTCTAAAAACGCCTATTTCGAGACATATCATGAAAACTGTTAAACTTCAGATTGATAGAACAAGTAGTGCAAGACGAGGTGAAACCATATGAAATTTCTCGCTGCAAAAGCGCTATTAATTCGTTTTCATGTTAGCTACTATAGCCAAAAATAGTTATAATTTATTAACCCTCAGCGAGGGCATAGCAGTCATCCTATCTCTTTGTTCATCTATCATGCTATGATTTGGAGATTACTGACAATCAAGCATTAATTTTGGAGCTCGAAATAGCTTTGGATCACGGACAAAATCCAGTTAATTTCGTTACATGATCTGACGCAGTATAGGTAAGCCAAGTAGCTATGTTCAAGTCCTGATCTCTCTCGGCCATCCAGCGCTTTACCGTAGCCACTGTCTATGCTCTTCTTTTTTGTTGGAGCAGTTAACTTTTCCATTTCTGAACTGAAACTAGAACTGTCGTCAACGTTAGGCTGCCACTCAGGATTAATCTTCCTGCCATAGAAATTTAGTAGAATCGTTGAAGTGTTCAGCATGTATAAAGTTTCAAGACAAGCTTCGCTGCATGAGAAACTTCAATTGTGGCTTTATTAATGGTTCAAGAAATTTTGAGCTTCCTGCTACAAGGATCATGTGGCCAGTGACATGCACACACGAGCGATGTTGCTATTGAGAAAGAATATGAAAGCTATAAAAGCTAGTGGAGCTACGAAGAGATCTGTTTATCATTGCTGGAAAACTTTCTTTTGCGTTATCGCACAACTCCTCATTCGACAACAGCACGCACACCAGCATCACTGTTCATTAAAATAGAGTTCTGTACTAGATTAGAATTACTGAAGCCAAATTGTGAGAGTCACGTTCTAGATCGTCAATCAAAACAAGTGCAGACGCATGGTCAGAACTCCAGGCTTAGGGAACTATTGCTTGGACATAAAGTAATGGCAAGAAATTATGGAACAGGGGAGAAGTGGATATCAGGAAGTGTCTAAAAGAGTGTGGGACCACTGTCATATGAAACTGAGACAGAGAAAGGAGTATGGCGTAGACATATCAACCAGGTATATGGAAAGGGACCAAAGCTAGAAATAATGATTGTGAGATGGACCTGGATGTCTCTTATGAACAAGATGAGACTTCAGTAGAGCCACAAGAAGCTGTGGGAGAAGAATGTGGAACAGATCCTGATCATCAAGAAGAAATTCCAATAATTGTAGCCAAACCAGATGATTCTGTAAGTGGAACATTACCAATTTCTACCAGTGTTAGTTCAGGAACAGTGAAGAAGTATCCTACTCGGAATCGTCATCGACCAGAATACTATGGTTTTTCCTAACCCCAATTTCATTTACGTAAGGAGGAAACTGTAGTGTATCCTACTCCAGACATGTTCACCTTTAATTAATTGCCACCACTTCACACCTTATTCAGTTCTAGTGATACATTACCGTATTGTCGTTTTCACCTCTATTCATACCCAGACCTACAGCATGCTATATATGTTCTAGAACTCTTCATTCCAGTCAGTCTAGCTTATTCAGTGATTATTTGAACGTGTTGTGTTCTTGTTTCAAGATTAATATTAACATTTAAAGTAAATTGGAACTCATCACAAACACAACATATACATTTGAAATTGTTTATTATTGTGAGTTTAAACTAGAAGCACTTTATAATTCTATAAAATATATATATTATATATTTTTGAGCATTCTTTAAGACTTACAGACCTACCAAATGTTTTTCCAATCAATGCTTTTTATTATATTTACCTGTCCAGGATAACCTACAACTAGTTTGCTGTGCACCTCACTCTCTGCAGATATATATATATATATATATATATTACATTATAACAACAGTATTTAATTTAAAAAGGGTGGCTTCTAAGTATTTAATTAAAAAAGGGTGGCTTCTATGCTGTCAGTGTTTATGCATGGTAGTCATGATGACAGGATTAAAGGGATTGGTCAGCTAAGTACATCAATATGGATTCACCAACAGATACCTATTTGTTTCATTGTCATAAACAAGGCCCTCTATTGACAGGAAGTGCAGCAAGATTGGAAAATATTATCCAGTCTAGTAAAGAAAATGCTGCCTTGCACCATCAAGTACAACAGTCGCTTAAAGAAAATCCTCAAACTATCAAGTTATACAAGAGTTATACACATCAAAATGTATGTATACCTAAGGATTCTCAAAACCCCAAGAGATGGCGTCTTCACTTCAAAGACTACAACAATGTTGTCCAACCTTGTGGAGCTTTCTTTAAATGATGTCATTGTAGACATAAACAAAGAGCCCATGAAGATATGCAATACTGTTGAGTTGTATAATCTGTACTCAACAAGCCTCTCAAAGTTTAAAGTTGGTGACTCTGAAGGAATGGAAGAGGTAGGCAGTGAAGAAAATTCTAACTGGTACAGACATGCAAAATTTAGTACAAATGATTGAGTCTCATTACCAGAACAGTCTACTCATGATGAAAATAGATGGTTGTGCAAGTTTAGTTTGTTTGCATGAACACGCACCACAAAACCTTAAACTTGTAGCACCAAATGATGTCATCCAGTTGCTGATGTCAAAACTATCTCAAATCTAGTAACCACAGAAAAGTTTCAGGAATATGATATTGGTATTTTTTCTAAAGCTAATGCTGAAGATAATACTTCTAGTGCTTTACTATGTCTGATCAGTGAGCTTGTTTCTAATGGACATGTAACTAAAAAGTCACTCTACTTCACAGTCGATAAAAACTTTGATAAACAAAACAATCAATCAAACAACACTTGTACTCGCTGTTAATCTTTATCACCAGTTTGGTTCCAGAGAGCTGATTGACAAGCTGCATGGAGTACAGCTTTATTTGCTCTTACGAACAAGTTCTTCAATTCAGAAAGTCTGCTGCTACTATAACTGCACAAAGTGCAGGCATCTATGAGGGATTGTTGAATCTCACAAGCATGACTAATGCTTGGTTCGATACTATCAACCTTCAGGTGTACACTCCACATGGCTGCAGGGAATCTCACAGTATAGCAATACAATTCACTGAAATTGCACAAGGTATGATATCGTTGCATAATTGTTAGAATGCTAAGTGGGGAATAAAACAGTTTGCATTTTTATTCTTAATAACAATACTGTACTTTGTATAATCCGCCAATTTTTTGTGTAAGGCCACAAGAAGTTGTTATAGTTCCCAAAATACGACGCTTGTCAAAGGATGAATTCAACAAGCTGGTAGAATTCCGCCACATTGAGGGTCAGATAAAACCCATTCCAATGATGTCAGAGTCTGTGCAGGACTATCATTCCATTATTTGCAACAACTACGTCATCACATATTAGCTGCAGTCAATTCGGACGTTGCCTGGCTAGTTGATGTCATCAACACTACTACTAGTGGTGATTCACCTCAAACAGAATGTCAGTTTACATGGCAAGAGTTGCAAAATTGAAACACACTGAGCTTTCCCTTGCTATCAAGTTGTTATTTGGACCACTGATTGATGCACCTCCTGCCAATCCTGATACAATTCTCACAACACTGCCGTATATTGAGAAATCCATGAAGCAGAATACTACCAGTACAAGTACTCATGTCTGTGCTGACATGCACCTCTACAAGATATGACCTCTTCTCTTTAAGCCTGTTCCACTGCATTCTTTTTTGTAAACAGTAAAATTTTCATGCCATTTATCTCATGCATTATTTATTCTTGTGATCCAGTTCCAAGAAACATCGATTTTTATTTACAAGCTGACAACTATTTCGCAATTTTCATCCCGTACCCCAAAATGTCTCCATAAACGCGCAATTTATTGGTAAGATAATCAAATGACTAGGTAGGTAGGTCTAAAAAGAGCCCAGTAGTAAACATAAAATAAGAAATACACTAATGAGCCAATGAGTTGGCCACTGTCCATCACCATCTAACACTTCTGGTGATTTGAAAACAATGTCAAAGAGTTTAATTTCCACTTCTTCACCATACAATGCTGCTGACAGTTTGATTTCGTTGGTTCCATGGGAGCTGAAGGAATCCTGGTTAGAATTAGGTAACTGGGCAGGATTGAAGATGGCCATTGCTACCAAAATGCTAACTTCTTTGCTAGAAAATCGAGTATGTATGTTTTCTATGACAGTATTGATGTAAGGAATAGCAGCAGTGGTATGAAATTGCTCAAGGGAAGAAATGGCTAATGTTTTGCTTTGTCTTGTAATCCCAATGTAATCGTGAACAAAAATACCATGTTCAGTTCACAGATTTTCTACTGTTTTACTAACTTCTGAACACCATTCAGACTACTGAGTTGTAAAAATACGAGATGTTCCACAAAGGTTTCTAACATCATTTTTAGTCTGGAAAAGTTTGCTGCTTTTCTCTGCATAAAGCATTCAAATTTTGCCAAAGTATTTAATATTTCAAAGAGAAGAACTACTGATGCAATTCCATTGAAACTTGTGAGCAGCAATTAGACTACGCAAGCCTCAGCATCACCTGATGCCTCATACAGTTGGTGCAGGGTCAATATTATGGCTGGGAGTTCTTTGCAAATGGCTTTCATGCAGCACTCCTTGGATAGCCAACGCGTGCTACTTGGTTTTACTATCTTTAACTCTGGTAAATTCAAGATGGCCTGTACCTCCTTCAACTTTTCAGCTGTTGCAGGAAAATAGAAGAACAGTTTCCAGAGACTGGTAATCATTCCAAACATTCTTTGAATTTGTGGAATACTTCGTGCAGCTAGAATACTCGCTGATTGCAAATGGTGACATGAGCAATGAATGTAGATTGCATGCCCAGCATGTACACGCATTCACCTTTGAACTCCTGCATGTTGTCCAGAGAAATGGTGCTGCTCCATCACAACCTTGCCCTAGTAGCTTACTGTACATCAAATTCTTAGACTCAATATAGGAAGTAATGGCAGCTGCAATAGTCTCAGCATCCGTTGCTTTGATGATATGCAACATTAACATGAAATGCTCTTCAGTACAACCATTTACTATCCATCTGCAACAAATGGAAAGCTCCTCCTGAGTGCTGACATCCTCACACTTGTCAGCCATAATGGGGAAAAATGGGCTGGATTCAAACTTGCCAAAAGCTTAGACTCAATCCAACCGTCTATTGCAGTCAACAGAGCTGTGATGAAAATTGGGAAATGTACTGAGCATTTGAAGGGCCTTGCTCAACATGGCATTCCATATTTCGTCACCATTAGTTATCTGTTATTTACTAGACCTTCGAATGTTGTCATGTGTGGAATACAATTTTATGCCAAAAAACCATAGACCTTACAAGCTTGAGAAGAACAGAATAGTTTCTCTGTCGTTCTTCTCCAAACAAATTGTCTTGTAGTAGCTGCAACACAAAGATCTAGGACACTACCTGGTCTTGCAGATTGCTCAGCCATTCTAGCAGCTATAACTACATTCTTGTGCCATTTAGCAGAGTCATGCAGCTTTAAAAGCTCAGTTGCATGGTTCCAGTCGCATATTCCTCTTACGGTCCAACCTCCTTTAGCTTTAAACCCTTTCAACTCCATAACTGCATGTATGCGGGCGAGAACCGGTCCGAGTTTTCTAAATTAAAAAAAATCTATTTTAGATTAAGCCATCATTTCTTTTTTTTATACGTAAAGTAGGCTTTGCACTTCTTTAAAAAACTATTGAACCAAGGAAGATTATGTACTTTAATTGTCTGAGAACAGAGATCGAGAAATAATTTTGACCGAGAATTTTTAGGATGCTGAGCACCCAATTTTTTTTTGCCTCCGGACTTAAAACACTCGGAATAGAGAGTATGAAGCCTATAGAGAGCCCCTCAGCATTTTGGAAGAATATGGATAAAGTTTTTCTTACTGGACATCAAGAGCAACCGATGGGGCTAGTTCCTCAGAGTCTCTTTGAAATTTGCTGTAAGATGGACTGGTTCCAGTTAATTTTCAGGATTTTAGAAGCTTATTTTGCTTGTTATAAGGCTATAGCTACCTACTTTATTTATATACTTGACCGTTTGCTTGTGGATTTTTGTGGTGGCTTTGCAGTAGAAATTCAAAATCAAATTTTCAGCCTTAGTGAGTTTCTTTTTTAGAGGAGCACATGAAGCTTGAGACTCCTGATCACTAATCTGCACAGCCTGAATCTTACACATAGGTTCAGATGAACTCTCTCCTTCAGTAGTGTGTGCAGCACGCTTTCTTGAGCAAAACTTTCTGAGATCCATGACAATGCATAGTGTACAGCACATGGGTATCTTGAGGTCTATTTAGAAACACTAGCCATTTAGTAGTTAATCAACATTTTCATTTTTGGTTGACAACATTAAATATAATTTTAGCTAAGCTCAAAAGCATTTATTTAATACTTTCACTTTATGTGCATTTAAAACAGTAATTATGAATGTGACGTGCCCTCCTTGTCAGATCTTTTTTTGTAACTCCACAAATTCCCCCCCCCCCTCCCCACCCACCATAAACAAAATCCTGTATGAATCCCTAAAGTCTGGTATATTGCTTTATTCACTTTCAAAATTGATTCTTTTAATGTGATAATTGATGCATGATTTTGTATTGAGAGAATATTAAGACTTACACATTGAGATTCAGGATCTAGCTTCACCAAGCCAGCACCACATAATATGATAATTATAGCCCCTATATACAGTGCTTCCAGCTTAAAGAGTGGATTTTTTTTAGCTATTTGGTTAAGGTTGCTAATTCTTCTATAATTTCTCAAGTATTTGTAATAGAAAGCTAAACATTTGCAGTATTATACATTATTGTCATTTTAACATACTGACAAAAACAATTTGTGGGTTTGTAGTTATTTTTTTGGTTATAGGTGATGGAACTGGGAGCTTCAAGACAGTGAATTTGGAAGTGTTTAATCTGAAAAAAGAAATTATTTGTCCTTATCTCTATAACTTGGTATACTGATACTTTAATACCTAAAGTTTCATGTGGCCTGATTTGAATCTCACAATATCTTAAATTTTAAGATAAGTGTTTAAGCCAGGATTTATTTATTTATTGAGTTATATCTCTATAAATCTTGACACATGAAGTAAAATCACCTTAAAATTATTACGTATAACTTTTGCAGCTATATCTTGAAAATTAAGTGAGTTGTGGCTGCTTTTCACCAAAAAAAAATTTTGTTTGGTAAAAGTCATCAAATGATGACATTTAGAGCGCGTTGTGGGCCTTTAGTACACGTAAACATGACGTCACATAACAGCGCATGTGTATATGTGTCAAAGGCACAAGAGGCGCCAGTTTACCACTAATTGTTGCATGGATATGGCTGTTTTAACTACGGTTGTATCTCAGGCCCGTGGGATCAAGTTTTACGACACTACTGCCTATCACGGCCAGCGTTTTAGCTGCTGTCTGGAGCTGCATAAGCCGTACGACTCCAACTGCATCACCCTGATGTTGTCAGAATACTGAATGCTTGGGAGCGTTAAATACCTTCAGCTCTTGAAAAAGAGGACCTCTTGGATACGCTTGGCTCCAGGTTAGTATTATCAGTCAACAATTTTGACTGCCTTCGCTTATTGCTGCTAATAGAACACTGAGAATCTATACAGCCGCTTGCAGTTTGGGAAAGTACTCAGGAAATTACCGTTCAACTGTAGCTCACTAACTATTTACGCTTAATGACGAACTACCGCAAAATTTTGATGTCAAAAAAAAAGGCGTAAAATGTATTAGAGTTAATGAGAAAAGTGCTGTTCCCCATATTCCATTCTCTAAACAGGCAGTTTTACTATTGGAAACCTTATTGGGATGATGAGGAGAAGGTATGTGTATGTTAAATGACTGCAGTGAGGCTCTATACAGTAGTTTCAAAAAATCCACTCTTTAAGTTGGAATCACTGTAAGCTTGAACAAAAATTTCATGCATTAAACAAAGTACCTGAAAAAATAAATGCATTTAAATTTATTTTATTTCGTAACTACAGAAAAAATGTGGCATTGAGCTCCTTGGTCCATCACAATACCAAGCAACTGATGCTAAAAATAATTAATTTACTATTGTCACCTGATCCAATTAATAACTTAGATATCCCCTTACCATCTGAATGACTATTGTTAATGCCAGCTTTGTCTCCTTCTGAAGTAGATGTAGCTGGAGTAGGAGAAGTTTGTGAAGAAATAGACTCAGGTTCTTGTGTTAGATTATTAGTTTCAATTTGCTTCTTATTTCCATCAGAAGCTACTTTGACTTCCTCTGCATGTTGAACTCCTTCAGGAATTTCTTGAGTTAGAAATGTCTCATCAGATCTGTAAGAACTTCTTCTCAACTCTTCTCCAGTGATAAAATTATCAAACTTCCACCATTTATCTGATGGTTCTTTTGCTACAAAGATAAAAAAAATACTACAATGACTATAATATTTATAAATGAATACTAACAAAGACTCCATCCACAGCAAAGAAACCATGTGAATGTCTAGTGAATAAAAAATCAAATAAATATACAGACTATATACTCTACCATTAGTGATGCACTACTGATGATACAGACTAGCAAAGACACCATCCACAGCAAAGACACCAACCACAGCCAAGACGCCATCGACACCACAGACACTATCCACAGCAAAGACGCCATCCACAGCAATGACACCATCCACAGCAGAGACACCATCCACAGCAAAGACACCATCCACAGCAAAGACACAATCCACAGCAAAGACACCATCCACAGCAAAG
>WLWD01005724.1_pt1 | contig 34992 bp, 22 predicted proteins | sample 6712731 | NCBI WGS metagenome assembly WLWD01 (sample SAMN12718690, study PRJNA576275) | sponge metagenome | isolation source: marine sponge | host: Mycale hentscheli | place: New Zealand: South Island, Marlborough, Capsize Point | collected 2014-11-01 | reverse complement strand
GTAGTCTGTCTGTACAATTAGCAGGAACCATAACCACACTGATATCATTATCTTCCAGCAGCTGTAAGATAGAACTTGTACATTGACCCTTGAACTTGTCAAACAATACAAGGGCTCTTTGATCAGAAGAGAGTTTAAGTTCTGCCCACTTCTTCTGGACATATGGAATTAGTATTTAGTATCCCTTTAATGTAGTCTTCCATTGTATTCTCATTAGACCAATGATTGTGGCTAAATGCTATGTGCCAATCTGAAGGAAATGAATACGTGGGAAGGCATTTCTTTGTCTTACCCTTATAAATAAGTTGGATGGGTAGAAAGTCTCCAGTAATAGAACAGGCGAACACGGCCGTGATTTGGCGCTTATCATCGATTCCCGCTATCTCCACCCTCTTTGACCCTTCCTTTTCCATGGTCCACGATGATACTGGAATGTAGTGGATTCCAGTTTGGTCCCAATTAATTACAAGTTCATCAGGTAGTTCATCCATCACAACATTTGCCTTAATGTCTATCAAATACTGTTCTTTTAGCTCCTCAAAGTTTTCAACACTCACTTTAGACTTCGTACTGGCTCTTCTCTTCACCAGACCCATTCGGTGAAGAATACTCTTGGCCCAATCCTTGGTTAAGGCAATGTGACCACCATTGCTAAAAAGTAAGTTGCTGTCCTTGCTTCGTACAATACCTTCTGCACATGCCATAACTATGGCTGTGTTTACTACAGCTCCATTACTGTGTAAAGCAGTTATGTACGCCTGTACTTGCCTGTCCAATTCTTCTCCCAATAATAACGGACGACCTCTCCTCTTCTCAGGAAGCTTAGTGACATTCACAGGTTTATTCTCCATTTTTCTCTTCTTTATTTCTTTGATATAACTGTCCATCCAACCCCGAATCGTAGTCTCCTTCAAAGTGAATTGGCTGGCATAATGGCGAATAGTGGATGCCACTCCATGCTCAGCAGCCCTACATCCTACTTCAGCCTTCTGTTCTGGGGTGAACTTGGCATAGTGACTCCTTTTCTTACCAGAAGCTGCCTCTAGGTGTCCACATTTCTCCACTTCACTGTTAGCAGATGAAATTGAAGATGATGGAATAATCTCTGACAGTGGACCTTGAGGATCTGGGAGCCCGTTTGTTTCTCCTTTCTCCGCTCTCTTGAAGTACTTCAACAGAGACAACACTAAAATTGCTGTGTTGAATCAGGTCATGCGTGACCACACCCCTTTTTGTCGTTAATGAAATTCGAGGGTTTATTATTCGCGGATAAGGGTTGAACCTCGAAAACCGCGAAAATTAAAACCCACGGAAATTTCCCGCTATACGGTATTCATGAATTATTCATGAGCTTGTATGGTTTGGTAAAATATCACCATATTCAGTAGAAAGCAGTTAATTCTAAAAAGTGGGTGCAATTGACAACAGAAGGTGGCGTGGGTTACAAAAAGGAAGGCGAAAGTACGGAAGAGAAGGTGAAAGGTGATTAATCGTGACTATAAAGCGTGTGGAATCGGCGAGGTAAGGCGGTGTAGGTTTAAAATGGATGGGAAGAGAAGGCAAAAAGGCGAGCGATTAATTGTAACTAAAAAGTGAGTGGAATCGAGGAATAAAAGCAGGGGTTAGTTTCCAAAAGGAAGGTGAAAGTACAAAAGGACAGAATCTCAGAAGCAGGAGAGATTGACAAAGGAAAGGGGACTCCTTAACTCAAGAAGAAGAGCTGAAGAAAGGAAAGGTGGGGTACAAGAAAAGCTCAGATAGTTCTAGAACAAAGAGAGCAGGAGAGGGAACTTATGTAACTTAACCAATGGTAGAGAATGATAACTGAGCAAGACAACTTATGCTACTGCAACTTGCAATGCGTCAAGGGACACTGCACTTTGAATGGAACTCATGGTGGTGCTCATTTTTTGTCACGGAAAATAGTGAAAAAATTTTCCTCTCTGTGTTGAGTCTCTAAAGTCAATAGTCCCATGGCTTTGCATTTGACCATACTCACTGTGCTCATTGGCTGCCAGTCCACATTCATGACTTAGAAAACCTTCCACAGTCTATTGTCAAGGAATTTCAAGACCATGGTCACTGGGTTGTTACTAAGACTACAAATCACCTCTCAGCAATGCCTATAAATCAAGCCCATGAACAAAACAATATGATGGTAAATAGTTGCAGTGGTGTTGTAGGACTGACTGAAAACCCAGCAGCCATTAGAAAGTGGAGGATTGCTGGACCTGAGCAGGCATGACGAGGAAAGAATTTTGATTCAGTATAACCCACACATAGCTGAGAAGCATTATCATCATGAAGAAATATTTTCTGCTCAAAAATTGTTCAAGCAGCAATTTCTCTCCCTTATACAAGTGTTTCATGATATGGGGAATCCATTTCTTGAAACATCTCCTGAGCTGTTCAACCTGAACTTGCAAACTGCAACGGACGAGTCTGTCAGTGAAACAGTGTGATCTGTTGAAACTCTGAGCAAAGACCAGTAGACAAAGTACCAGAAAGCAGTGATATTGGATGGTACTAGTTCCAGTCATGATCAAACGAAGAGAAACACTCTTTCTCTTTTCAGATGTCCAGCTCTGAAGACCAAGCAGTGTACCAGTGCTGCTCTGGTACACCTACGTACAATATCTACATTAAATGAGTATGCCAGCATCGTCTTTGATCCCCATATAACAGAGCAGTTACAACAATCTACCCGGGTAGACTTAGTGTGGGACTCTTACAGACAACAGCATCAAAGCATCTACAAGACAAAAGTGAGGCAAAGGAATGAGATTTCTTACGAAATGATATCAATACACAAAAATTGTTTGAGTTCCTCTCTCAGAAGATCGTGTCAGCCAATTATCTTGATGGCAAAGATTCATGTGATAGAGTCACTGATGGTTGGCGGCAGTACATGTTTGATCCAAACTGTGGATACAGATATTGTCATCCTTGTTGGCAAATTCCAATATTGACTTACATTAAATACTTCTGTGAATATTTGGGTGGCCTTTGTACAGGGAAGAACTATAAATATTTGAGTATCAACTCCACAGCATATGGAGCACTAGTGAATAAGTGAACAGAACAGGCCATCTCCAGAATCTTGAGGATGGAAGCTTGATGAGAGCACATGCATGCAGCACATGGGTACCTGTCTGGACTACACTACTCATAGCTAGCAATGCTTGATGAGAGCACATGCATGCAGCACATGGGTACCTGTCTGGACTACACTACCCATAGCTAGCAATGCTTGATGAGAGCACATGTATGCAGCACATGGGAAACCTGTCTGGACTACACTACCCATAGCTAGCAATGCTTGATGAGAGCACATGTATGCAGCACATGGGTACCTGTCTGGACTACACTACCCATAGCTAGCAATGCTTGATGAGAGCACATGCATGCAGTACATGGGTACCTGTCTGGACTACACTACCCATAGCTAGCAATGCCTGATGAGAACACATGCATGCAGCACATGGGTACCTGTCTGGACTACACTACCCATAGCTAGCAATGCTTGATGAGAACACATGCATGCAGCACATGGGTACCTGTCTGGACTACACTACCCATAGCTAGCAATGCTTGATGAGAGCACATGCATGCAGCACATGGGTACCTGTATGGACTACACTACCCATAGTTAGCAATGCTTGATGAGAGCACATGCATGCAGCACATGGGTACCTGTCTGGACTACACTACCCATACTTAGCAATGCTTGATGAGAGCACATGCATGCAGCACATGGGTACCTGTCTGAACTACACTAACCATAGCTAGGAATGCTTGATGAGAGCACATGCATGCAGCACATGGGTACCTGTCTGGACTACACTACCCATAGCTAGCAATGCCTGATGGATCTTATCAAGTGTGGTTGCAAGAGCACAAATGGTTGTAGTGCCAGATGTGGCTACAAGAAAGCAAACTGGGATTGTACAGATCTTTGTAGCTGCTATTGCATGAAGTAAACTTGTTGACACTCTTAATATCCTCGTATTGATACTATACTTTGATATTGATGAGTACCAGCTGAAAATTTCAATATTATGAACTTCGTCCCTAAAAATAATTGCTTTGACGAAAAAAATTATGGGTGCAAAATATTTGGAACCTAGGCAGGGGGGGGCATTCGCCCCCCCTAGAGGATTTTGTGCCCCCCCTTGAGTATTTGAAATGAAATTTCATTATTCTAAATAGACCTGTGTGACTATGTACTGCATTTTTTTAAATTATTATATCCATTAGTCTAATTATTAGGCAACAAACAATTTTATTTAAGCAAAATATAAGTGTATTTATACAGCAATACGTTTATACAGCAATACATTTATACAGCAATACGTCTAGTCTTTCTGTTCCAAATATCGATTACACTTTCTACAATGTCATCTGGAAGTTCTTCAGGCATTTCTATTGCTATTCTCATCAGGTGAGCTAGATTTTGTTCTCCAAGACGACTCCTTAGCCTTGTTTTGATCATCTTCATTTGGGAGAAGCTTCGTTCCACAGATGCTGTCCCAACAGGAATCGAAAGGCACACCTTGGCAAGGTCACTGAGATGGGGAAACATCTGTACAAGCATGCTGTTGGTAGCTAATTCCATCAGCAATTTCGTATTGTCTTCCTTAGGCCGAGTAGTGATGTATCTCCTGAATGTCACCCACTCTGTGCGAATGTCAGAGGAAACTAAAGCTGGCACGGTAAATTCCTCTCCCTCTACTGACTTGGCTGCAAGTTCCTTGCCGTAGTGGTCCTCAAGAACACCAAGGAATTCATCCCCATATGACGACAGATCAGGAGAGTCTTTTTGTGGTAGCTTTGAAGAGTCAAAGATACTAAATGATGCTACAATATCTTGGGAAGAAAATCTCCTCGAAATATTTTCTTTCAAGTCAGTGACGAAGGGTTTAGCCACTTTATCTTGAAAGGAAGTGATAGATTCAGAGTCAATTATTGCGATAGCTTGAAGCTCATCTTGGGCATCTAGTAGCTCCAGCACCCAATTTGCAGCAGGTAACAAAGATTCATGAAGAGTTTGCAGAGTAGAATCAACCAAACCAGAAATAGCGGTCAAGTCGAGCTTTTCTGCTTGAAGACATCTGCTTAGTTTAGCAACTTGGGGCAGCACGAAGTCAAGGAGGTAGATTGCCATCACAGTAGACTTCTTTGATAGAGCTTTGTTGAGCCCCAGTGCTTCTGGCTCATGTGTTTGCTCATAGAAGGTCTCAAGAGCAATCACAATGGAAGCATAGCTCTTTTTCACTGCCTTGACACATTGTTCATGAGCTAACCAACGGGTGTCGGACGGTTTGGTGACCTTCAGTTCAGGTAGGTCAAGCACACGCTGTACACTCTTCAGGTGTTCTGCTCTTTTGGGAGAGTAGTGAAAAAATTTCCATAGAGTGAGCAATGTCTTGTAAACATGCTCAATTCCAGGAGTGTGGTTTGCAGCTTGAACACAAGCAAGTTGGAGTAAGTGGCAATGGCAGTGAACATAGAGAGCTCGAGGAGAATTCTTCTTGAGTCTCGCCTGGACTCCAGTTCTGACTCCAGAAAACGTTGCTGCTCCATCAAACCCCATTCCGACAAGCTTAGTAGGCTGAATACCCTTCTGCTTGAACCAGTCAGTCAAAGTGGTATAGATAGATGCAGCATCAGTTTTTTTCAATGGAATGGTGTCAAAAAAATGTTCAACGGGTTCTCCATTTTCCTCCCAACGAAAACAAAGAGAAAGCTCTTCAATTGTTGATATATCTGTGGATTCGTCAGCCATCACACTATAGAAAGGAGCCTTGCGAAGGCGTTTGAGCTGAGATTCTTCTACCCACAATCCCAGTGCCTCCAGAAAATCGGAAACAGAATCTGTAGAGGTGTAGGTAGCATTTCTTGCAGATTTTTCAGTAAATTGTTTTAAATCATCACCACAAGACACAATCAAATTAACCAGAGCAGCAAAATTGGTGGTGTGAGGAATGTGATTTCGTGCAAGGAAGTGAGTACATCGCAAAAGTGCCTTAATTCCCTTCCTGTTTCTGATCCTCTGCTCTTCTGTGACACTCCGCAGTTGCTCTAAAATGGATACTTCCTTCTTAGTAGCCAGCAATTCAGCTTCGGAACGGCGAATGTGAGTATCACTCTTTGCATGGGCACGCATCTTCTCAACCGCTTTTTTCCAATTTTTAAATGGCTTTGTAATCCATGCTCCACCTGTCTTTTGAGAAGGATGATGATCGTACTTTCGACAAGTTTTGCAGAATGCTCCGCGGTAATTTTCATCATATTCTAACCAAAGAAACTGCTTTTCCCACTTTTTGTTGTACTTCCGCTGGCCTGATTTTGTTCTATACTTCGACTTAGCTCTATAGTTAGCCGTGCTGGAAAGACTTCTTTTAGTTGGAGGTGGCTCTAGGCTTTGGCTATCAGAAGACAATGGCTCCTCATCTTCACTGCTACTACTAGTAGATGCTGGTGTAGAAGACTGCTTTGAAGTGCTTGCACTAAAGTAATGCCGAATATCCATCTTCTCAAGACTTCTTGAACTAACTAACTAAGCTACTCAAGCACAGACTTATATAGGCTGACAGGGTTGTGCCAGCATTTGCAAGCACAACTGTTGTGGTTGTGCTTGCAAGTGCTGGCCTGGCAACTGTCTCCAGTTTGTGTACAGCTATTGCAGGTGCAAACAATCATAAAAAGGTGTCAATATGACATGTCAATTACATTACTTTTCACCCTTTTTTTGCAAGGTCACTGCTATTCAAGCTGGATCATGCAGGCACACACACACTTAAGCAGGCACACACACACTTAAGCAGGCACACACACACTTAAGCAGGCACACACACACTTAAGCAGGCACACACACACTTAAGCAGGCACACACACATAATTAATACAGGCACACACACAATTAATGCATGCACTCTGACACATGCATGCCCCCCCTTGCTAACAAAAATCTCTATTTTGCCCCCCCTTAGCAATTTTTCTAAAAAAATCCCTGAGCATAATAGGTAAATTTCAAAGCATAATAGGTAAATTTCAAAGCATAATAGGTAAATTTCAAAGCATAATAGGTAAATTTCAAAGCATAATAGGTAAATTTGACAAGCAGAGCATAATAGGTGGAAAATGGAGCATAATTGGCCCAGGCCTGATTGCTACCATGAATATCATTAATAAGTTAACACTTGGTTTTGTGGTGTCAGGTTTAAGTGGCTTGGGACTCACAGCTTGTATTAGGTTACATGAATAGATTGCCAGTAGGAAATTGTTTCTTCATAATCATGATGTTTGTTGATGTGAAAAACAACAATAGTAACAACTGTTTCCATTATCAAGGTTGATGATATAAGTGATTAAATAATTTACGTGATTTAAAGTGATAAATAATGAAATGTGAAGTGCATGTCCTGAATCTGGGGCATGCCAGTTCTGGGAGTATTGCATCAAATTATAACTTCCTCAATTTTACAAGTTGGGTTCCCCACCACTTGTGATCTCTATATATGTGTTCAATATGTATATCCTTTCTCGTGCATACAACAAAGTCACACCAATTCTTGTCAGTACAGTATAACTGGCACTGCACTTGAAAGTAGTAGTCATGTCTTCATTTCAGTCATCCATACTTTACCAAATGAGCATACATAATAGCTTATATCCTTTAGTTTCCCCATTTCAAATATCTCTTAGTTGTGGTTTAACTATGGAAACAATATAAAGCTTTAAACTGGGGTGTCCAGGCAGCGCCTCCTACTTAACACCAAAACTGAGTTATCCAAACACCCCATTTTTAACAGTGTATCCATTTCCAAGCAAAAGGATGCTTCATCTAAATGTTTGTCCTTCAAAGAAAATGGGTTTTTAATTTCTACTAGTCCCAACAGGTCCGCAGTGTTGCTTGAGTCATGGACAATACCATCTGGAGAGGCAGAGCCAGTTATTTGTTTCGGAAATGAACAGCTCACACTAGTCAACTCGAAAATTGGGATCTTGCTTCTGGTGGTGTGACACATATTGGTGAATAGATACAGCTTCCATTGACCTGCCATAGCGAGTTGCCTGGTTTCCTCTGAACGTACTATATAGTAGTGCTTGTACTTTCTTGCTTTTTTTGTTTTTTTTCCTTCATTTTTGCAATTCCCCCAACCACAGAAGCTGTCGGCCGTTTTCTCCTTTCTTGTTGCCACTGATCACTGTTGTCTTGATCTCTTGTTTGTTCTTCAATTTGTATCCTTTCTTCCTGTGTGACAGACACTCTTGTATGATAGAAACTAGATTTTAGTTCTTGTAGATGCTCCGGAGAAATGTCTTCTGTAACTTGGTCAGGTAGAATACCTCCATCATGTCTACTACAAGCACTGGGAGCTGCAGGTGTGTCTCATTTGTTGGCATGTCTACTACAAGCACTGGGAGCTGCAGGTGTGTCTCATTTGTTGGCATGTCTATTACCAGCACTGGGAGCTGCAGTGTCTCATTTGTTGGCATGTCTACTACAAGCACTGGGAGCTGCAGGTGTGTCTCATTTGTTGGCATGTCTACTATAAGCACTGGGAGCTGCAGGTGTGTCTCATTTGTTGGCATACTTACTTTTTTGTTGTTGCTCCTTTGCTGCTTCTGTAGTCTTTCTTTTCTGATCTTTTGCTAAGATTTTAGCTGAACGCTCTGTTGCATTGATAAAAACTTGGTTTGGTGAAGATTTAGTTATATTTTTCCATGCATGAAGACTCCATTCCCTACCCATGGTCTGACGTAGTCCAGCTCCCATGCATCGGTGTTCCCATGCTCCACTCTGATACCTGTTAATAACTTCCCCCCGTCAAACTTGGTTCGGATATGGATTCAGCTAGATATGTTGTGACATTCTCGATAAGTTGCTCTGCCTTCCCTATCAATCTGTTCAGTTGTACCTGAATGTCATGGTAAAGTCGAGGATCGATATTGGTTGGTGTAAGTCCACACCGATGTACATCTTCTTCTGTTGCAGGATCATCTGCAAGTGTCTCAGTCCACAACTGTTCCTAATCAGTGACAACACCTGAATAAAACATATCAGCGAATATCACTGGTTTTTAATTACTACTAGTATTTATTATTATTATTATTATTATTATTATTATTATTATTATTAATATTATAATTATTGTTGTTATTATTATTAATATTATTATTGTTGTTGTTGTTATTATTATTACTATTTCTGTTATGGTTTTACTGTTGGTGATGTTTTAGCTATTATTATTATTATTTAGTCTTTTGTTTTTAATTGCGTTTACCTATGATGCCAATGTCTAAATCTTCATTATCAGGATCAGCTTCATCCCTGATCTCAGGTGCATTCATTGAGTAGGATGAAGATGATGGCATAGAGTGCTACTGTTTTTCCCGCGCAGTCTTGCAGAAATCGGTACTGCAGTGTTGGTGCATACCAAAACAATGTCGTGGTCCACTCTGCAGACCATGCTTGAGTGCAGCCAATGCCGTCCTTACATCACTTTCTTGGCTTCTCATCCTGATCGCAGCTCTAGCTGATGACACTAGCCTCTTCTGTATCTTCAGAGTCAGTCTTCCACTTCCTTTGTAGGAGGGGTTGTCCTGGATGAGTCTCTCTAGTGCACCTCTGTAGCACTTGCATGCATGGTTGGCACACTCGAGTTTCTTGATGGCATGACCGCATCCAGGAACATTCTGGAGGAGAGTAGGGTACACTGAGCTGTCGCCATCACCAATAAACTTCACGTATAGAACTCCATGTGCTCGCTCAGCCTCCAAAACCCCTCCAAAAGGATGTCAGTCTCCATTTCTGAAGACGAAGCTGACCAGTTGAGGAAGCACCGATGTTTATCACGAGAAATGCCTTGGGCACAAGCCGAGCAATACTTGTTGCACACACCGAGGTAGAGAAGTTTTCCTGTTGCATGTCCCAAATAATACCCACACCAGAGTTAGCATTATAAGAATGCTTGTGGGATCTCTTGCTCCAGCCACCATCCACTACCACTGCTATAGCAGGAAACCCTCATGATATTCTCCGCGCTCCATCACTAGCTGTCTTTCCTCTCGCCCTGCTTCAGCCATTGACTGCAGTAGCTCCTGCTTCCACATCTCTCCAATCACCCTCTCTGTGTCTATGAAACTATTCTTCGTCATGGCAGGTACTCCGATGATGCTCATGGTTTCCTCTAGGGCACTGTGTCCACCACTAGTGGACATCTGCCCCCATACTGCAGCCACGTTAGTCTCCCATCTGCATTAAATATGCATAAATCACTTGCAACCACTGAGGAACAGGCCATTCAGTGGATAATTAATTAATTATAATATAGAAGAATGAAGAGAAGAATTAAAACAAATCAAAGAAATGAAACAAATAATTTGTTATTGTTACAATACACTTAATATGATAATGAAACTGAGAGTAACCATGAATAAGCAAGCACTAGTGATGAATAAGCAAACACTAGTGATGAATAAGCAAACACTAGTGATGAATAAGCAAACACTAGTGATGAATATGCAAACACTAGTGATGAATATGCAAACACTAGTGATGAATAAGCAAACACTAGTGATGAATATGCAAACACTAGTGATGAATATGCAAACACTAGTGATGAATAAGCAAACACTAGTGATGAATAAGCAAACACTAGTGATGAATGTTAAAAGCAATTGATGAGCATGAGTTAAAAGTTCCTGGAATACTGTTCTTTGTTAGTAGCACTTAGGTGTGTTAAAGGGTTAGTCATGGAAGTAGAAGAATTGGGTGTAGGTAAAATATTAGATGTTTCTTGGATAGACATGGATTTTGCAGGTGATTTTGATGAAGGGTGAGTTGGATAGGTTGGAAGTGGCAGTGTAAGGTATTGTAACTAGGGGTGGAGTTGACAGCAAGGATATGGAAGGTGTTTCATGTGCAGAAATAATTAAAGTGGATGGTCCCGATTTATAACTGGAATTAGATGAAAAGTCATAAGTAGTTCCGGAAGAAATATCATGGGTAAGCCTTGGTACCTTGTTTAGAATATCTGAAAGCGCTTCTTTTTGATGAGAAGAAATTCGCTTGTAGCTTCTAACACCAGGCAAGCTTCTGTGACCAGTTCTCTCCATTACTAGCTGTTTATCTATACCACTTTCATAGAGCCTGGTTGCTAGAAGCAGTGAAGAAGAAATAAACTGGACAACATCTAAGTCAGTAAGTAAGAGTCAGCAAGCAAGCAATTGAATAAGTAAGTACATGTAAGTAAGTGAATGATGGATGGATGGATGGATGGATAGCAAATTTAAAAAAACAACCTCTAATATAAATCTTGTCAGCCAGTTGCTCAAGTCTTTCCTGCTCAGTTCTGTCAATTTGCAGATTTTTTCATCACTGATTTGAGCTCTGTGTTGGGCCCAAGCTTCCCACAAACCAAAGCAATATTTAGTTTCTTGTATAGTTTTGGTGGGAATGCCACTATCCCTAGCTCACTTAGCTTCAATGTCGCTCTTTGGAGGTTCATATTGACGTGAATCTTTGTCCAGATGATGGTCAGGGGAGGGGCTGGTACTGGCCTGCACAAATTCGGCTTCGGAGTTTAATTGTCTTCTTAGCAACTCAAAAAATTCGTCTTCTTCCATATTTGTTTCAGTACCAGACTTACATATTCCCCATGAGGAACACCAAGGCTCTCCTAAACAGTCTGGATTTGCGCAATAAACAAGCTGGTCTTCCAAAACTACTTCTTCATGGGTTTTTATCAAAAAAACTTCAGCATGGTTAACGTAAGCTTTTGTTGCCAAGGTACGTTGTTATGTTCTAAATAAGTTAGGTCCCGAGACCAAGGGATCCACCGGCTAGTAGGATCCCTGAGGCCCTTAGTAGCGCCCTCGCTTCGCTCGGGACACTACAACCTAGGTCCTTTAGGATCCTACTAGCCGGTGGATCCCTTGGTCTTGGGACCTAACTATAATATAGACAGCTACAATGCACATGCCGTAGACCATATTGTCCAACACAGACACTCAAGTCTTTGTGGCATTTTTTTCACCCCATTAATGAACTGAACTCGTGGATCATCAATTCATGTTATTATTTTTGTAATAAACTTCTATTGTTGTGAATTACAGCTCAAAAAATGATATGAATGATACAAAATTCCGTACTTTAAAAATTAATGAATATTCATGAGGTGACCCATTGCCATTACCATAGAGTGACTCCCTCCCTCCCAAACATGACTTCTTGTGTTAACTTCTGAGATCTGTAGTCACATCACTGTAGGTCACACACTCTTCCCATCCAGACTGCTCCATCTGTCATATCTGAGACAATGATAACAACAACAACAACAACAACAACAACTAGCACTGTAGTTGACAGGACCTCAAGCAGGCACTATTATTAGTGAAATTATGGTGTGTGTGTGTGTGTGTGTGTGTGTGTGTGTAGGGCTCAACCTCAAGGCAAGGAGTAAAGAAGAAGAAGCGGTGAGAGGTGTGGCTTCCTATATGTGTTGGAAGATTCCGATCAGCCTCTCCTATTTGTTGTTGTTGACTAGTACCTTCTAATTGCTCAACTAATACTCACACATTTCAAACCACACCCCTTCAGCTAGACTTCCTTCTAGAAATGCATTAAGCCTCTTTAAATTCATACACGCTAGATTTCACCGCTCTCAATGAATATTGTTAAGAATATTATCATTATTTGTGGCATTCCTGCAATATATATACATAGTAGAATTTTTATACTTTTAATAAAATAATTATTTCTCACTTGAAATGTTGCATGCAAATAGGACAGGCTGACTTCATAGGTAGTTACAACAAAATGCCGACGCGTGATTTGGGCATTTGGAAGTACGTGTATGCCATAGCTGATGTGTTTTGATTCCGTGAGCTTGTATGAATTTAGAGAAAGATGTGCAACATAACAGAAAACTCCAAATGGTAAGGAAATAGGTACTCTGGGACAACATTGCTATTTTATTGACTAAATGATTCTGTACAACTTGTGCTCTCTGATTGATCCACGAGTATCATAGTGTGTATTGTGTGAGTTGACTTAATAGTGCACAGCCAGGATAATTGGCACAGGGGCAAAGCATCCTTATTTAGATATGTCCCATGACAGAGTTTTGCTCTGATAAATGCTATAGTTTCCTAAGGAGCTACAGAGTTGCTGAATGTCCAAAGAAGTGAACCACACAGTTTGCAGCCCTAGGCCCTCATCATTCGAAATGGGAGGTCAGTGTCAGGTATTTACTCCTGTCTAATTGAGAGAGCTGGAAGATAACAGAGCATATGGTGGGCTCAAGTAGTCAAAGTCTTGATAAACTTGAGAAGAAGTGAGCAAAGTGTGAACAAAGAGGTGGAAGTAGACAGTATAGATGTAACAAGGAGAGGCCAAACACAACAACAAAGTATTCCTTACAGCTAAGCTTATTTATCTGAGATCTGTCAGGAACTAAACTGTTCCAATTATAACATTCTCACTCCCACGTAGGAATCAGGAATAACTGTGAATTTTGTAAAAAAAAAAAAGTTTTGAACTTTTGAATTTTTTGGGTGTGGTCAAGTGAAAAGAAAGAGACTGCCACACCCCCAAGAGAAGAAAGAGACTGCCACACCCCAAGGTCGACAGCATTGTTGACGTTGCATGCGTTGGAGTTGCAGCATTGGCAAGTTTAGTCTGGTGTGCGGCCAGAAGCAGTTGGGTAAAGGGTTTGGCGCGCGAGACTAGTGGCAAGTTATGGCGGAAAGGCAGCTTCTAGCTGGCATTGAGGTGAGTGTGTGGTACTCTTTAGTTTGAAGCTTAGCTCTAGCAGATTTCTAGATCTGGTTTTGTTGATTACCAGCTAGTGAGATCCAGTGTTGTTGTTTTTTCTAGCTGCTTACTAGATCCATTTTTCTAGCTAAATAGCTAGAGATCCAGTGTTTAAATTCTTAGCTGATTACTAGATCTGGTGTTTGACTTGAATCAGTGACAGGAAAGTCGACTAAACCACAAGTTGTTTTGGAGAGTTATAGTTCCCAGGCCAACAATTAGTCTGACTAAATCACTCAGTGAAACTAAACCACAAGTTGTTGCTCTGTTTATTTTGAGAGATATGATTGCCAGGATTTGGCATTTTCTATACTTACACGCATACACACACACACACACGCATACACACACATGCACGTGCACACACACACCAAAGAGTGACACAATAGTTTTAGTATTGGCTCTAGTGCAGACTCTGTAAGGATAAAATATGTTAGTGTTATTCCCCATGGTGTGCATAAGTTAGTTATTAGCCTCCATTTTGCCTGGAATCTGCAGAATTATAAACTAACAACGAACACTTTAATGTGTGTAAATGTGTGTTTCTCCTTATGAGCATGCTCAGACATGACTTTCCCTCCCTTCTTTTTTATTGTTTGTTGTTGTTTTTTTTTTGTTGTTTTTTTAGTTTCTGATGCCTGTTTTGTTTTTGAGCATGCTCAAACCTGACTTTCCCTCTCTTTTATTCCAGATGTGCTGGTGTCTTATTTTGAGCATGCTCAGAAATGACTTTCCCTCTTTTTTTTCCAGGTGGGCTGGTGCCTTATTTTGAGCATGCTCAGAAATGACTTTCCCTCTCTTTTTCTTTCTTTCAAGTTGCTGGTGCCTGTTTTTGTTTTTGAGCATGCTCAGATATGACTTTCCCTCTCTTTTTTTGTGTGTGTTTTTTGTGAGAGAGGATACTCAGACATGAGTTTCCCTCTCTTTGTCTCTATAGTTGGTAGTTGTTTTACTCTCACTATCATTGAAGTCTAGTTTGTTCCAGAAATATAGTAAGTTGTGTTTATAACACATAAACACTACATACACTTTTGTATTATTATTGTTGTATTCTTCCAATGATTAGTATAATTTGCTATAATTGTTGTGTTATTTATTGTTGTTGTTTGTTGTTTTTTTTGTTTTTGTTGTTTTTTTGGTGGGGGAGAGAGGGTTTGTTTTTTCTTATTATGTATAAGCATTTGTATGTTTGTGCCATTTTATAAATAAATTTGATTTTTCTTTCATTGAATGTATGTTTGTGTGTTAGTATTTTATATGGCGCAGTAGCCGTCTTAAAAAGCTTCTAAAATGTGTCGTGTAGAACTGAAGTAAACAGTCTTTTTTTCAACATTTTATTACTGTTTCTATTAATTCTATTAATTTCAGTACTGCTTACTTAAAATGCTAATAAAAAGTCGAGCTTTTCTGTGTATTTAGTGCTAAAAGTTAAAAACTCTTCCAGTTACAACAACAGACACAACACTCTAACAAGGTCCCCATTTTGTAGGTCTTCTTCCAGTTTAATCTCTAGCTGTAAAAATATCTAAACCAGCAATGGTGCTAACTCCTAGAAAGTATTGGTAGCGTAGGACAGCCGTACCACAATTCTGCAAGAATCTATTTTAAATCCAAAAGCAAAATCTCTTGAATGTGTAAATACAATTTTGGAAAACAATTTCTATATTTCTAGAAGTGAGGCATAAGAGAAATAGGAAAGATTAAAAAAAAAAAACACCTTTAAAACATAGTTTAACAGAAGTACCGTATTTTATGAATCGCCATACTGTTTGCACCTTTTTTATACCTGCTTTCCACTGTCCATTCTACTGGATGAAGTTCAAACCATTTTCTGGTGCCTTTTAATACAGGAAGGAGCATCATATTTTCTTATTATGTGTCTGTATGTTAGAATATGTGACCGGCTCTGAGAAAACTGACCATTGTGAAATGTTAAAAAAATCAATTTTATGCTGTAATCTGTGGTTCAAAGGCACTTACCATTTGTTCTTCAGCTAGGAGTATTGTGTAATGTTAATAAGAATTTCCCGGGAAAGGGCAACCTCACGGCCAGAGTTTTTGTGCGGAGTTATGGCTAATTTCTTGTCCAAGACTTCTTGAAAAACTTTTAGGCTTTAGTACAATTAGTCATACCAACTAAGCTAGAGTTTGTGTTGTAAGCTATTCTTTCTTTGGCCATTATTTCCTTTAGCTTCCACGGGTATCGTCATAGAAACATTGACTTGCATTCTGCAATTTCAGCTGGTGCTATTAGAATGGTAGACCACCATAACTAAAACCCTTATTTATCAATTTAAATCAATTAAACTTTCACACTAATCAGCTGAAATTTTAACCTTCGATAGTTTGCTAATTAAGGTTTCAGAAAACCTCAAAAACATTTTTTTGAAAAATTTAGGTAAACTGACTTTAGTGTGTGTTTACTCGATTTCAGTTTATTGTCAAAATTTTTCATTTTCATTCACTTTCCAATTTTGTCATAGATGGTTATATATAAATAATGTTAGTGTTTTATTCTTGTGTGTTTGTATGTTATATTTGGTCAGCATTATGTATAAATTATAGTTTATGTGTTTGCTTCCATTATTTATTGTTGTTAGTAATATTGTTGTTTTGTAGCGTTGTTGTTTTCAGTTCCAATAACAGTTGTATAATTTTGTAAGAAGTATGAAGTGTTTATATAGCACGTGCATTGCTTGTATTAGAATAGATTGTTTGTGTGTTTGCATGTTTGAACATTGGTGAATTTAATGTCTGGTTTAAATTTGTTTGTGTGTTAGTTTTAAAGTCTTGCATTAAAACAAACATCTGAAGCAATTTGTTTGTTTGTTATTATTTACTTTACTATTTGTGTATTTATTTGTTTATTTGTATTTAGAGAAATCTCCTTCACCCTTTAGCCTCACTTCACTGGGAACACTGCCATACATGGAGGGAGGAAGTCCAGCCTGTACATTGTGCAGTACTACAGAATAAAGTACTGCTACTAGATTGGGATGACAGACTTCACATCTCTACTGACCTACACTCATGGACTACTACTAGTGCACCATATGGAGGCTCGTCCCTAACTACCTACCAGTCTAAGTTTGTATTGGTTGGTGGACGTCATCGCTCCACTATTGAACCCACTAACTCTCTGTTGACTAGTACTACTGGTCTAGACTGGAAGCCATCGCTACGTGCCATGCCTACTCCTCGCTCCTGGTCATCATCAGTTAGTGGAGGATCACCAGAGGTCCTGGTCGTGGCTGGTGGGCGTGGCTCACATTACGAGAGGTTGGATGTTGTGGACGTTCTACTCAACGACCATTGGACGACTGCAGACTCACTTCCTTCTTCATGCTGGAACATGCGATCAACATTCCATGAAGGCAACTTCTACTTCACAGGAGGTGGCAAGGAGGAGATACTATTTATATGCAGTTTAGAGTCTGTCATAGCATCAGCTAGTAATGGCAGGACAACTCCACTAACAATATGGAGGACAGTAACCACACCTACTGCCATCGAAGCTATTGCCTCGTATTTATCAAATCTAATCGGCATCGATGAATATTCTACAGTTAGCAGTTACTCCAACAGAACAGAGAAGTGGATTGAGACTACTAGTGAGGGAGATGGACCAGCTAAGGAGTTTGATGGATGGATAGCTACTGCAGTATTAACAACTGGACAGTTAGTAATGGCCAACAAGAATGGAGTGTATAGAGGAACTCTGTCAGGTTAGTTTATTCAAATAGCTCCCTCTAGAAGCCTCCCTGACTGAACTCTGTCAGGTTAGTGTGTTCAAATAGCAGCTCCCTCTAGAAGCCTCCCTGACTGAACTCTGTCAGGTTAGTGTATTAAATAGAAGCTCCCTCTAGAAAGCCTCCCTGACTGAACTCTGTCAGGTTAGTGTCTTCAAATAGCAGCTCCCTCTAGAAGCCTCCCTGACTGAACTCTGTCAGGTTAGTGTATTCAAATAGCAGCTCCCTCTAGAAGCCTCCCTGACTGAACTCTGTCAGGTTAGTATATTCAAATAGCAGCTCCTCTAGAAGCCTCCCTGACTGAACTCTGTCAGGTTAGTGTGTTCAAATAGCAGCTCCCTCTAGAAGCCTCCCTGACTGAACTGTCAGGTTAGTGTGTTCAAATAGCAGCTCCCTCTAGAAGCCTCCCTGACTGAACTCTGTCAGTTAGTGTATTCAAATAGCAGCTCCCTCTAGAAGCCTCCCTGACTGAACTCTGTCAGGTTAGTGTATTCAAATAGCAGCCCCTCTAGAAGCCTCCCTGACTGAAATCTGTCAGGTTAGTGTATTCAAATAGCAGCCCCTCTAGAAGCCTCCCTGACTGAACTCTGTCAGGTTAGTGTATTCAAATAGCAGCCCCTCTAGAAGCCTCCCTGACTGAACTCTGTCAGGTTAGTGTATTCAAATAGCAGCTCCCTCTACAAGCCTCCCTGACTGAACTCTGCCAGGTTAGTGTGTTCAAATAGCAGCTCCCTCTACAAGCCTCCCTGACTGAACTCTGTCAGGTTAGTGTATTCAAATAGCAGCTCCCTCTAGAAGCCTCCCTGACTGAACTCTGTCAGGTTAGTGTATTCAAATAGCAGCTCCCTCTAGAAGCCTCCCTGACTGAACTCTGTCAGGTTAGTGTGTTCAAATAGCAGCTCCCTCTAGAAGACTCCCTGACTGAACTCTGTCAGGTTAGTGTGTTCAAATAGCAGCTCCCTCTAGAAGCCTCCCTGACTGAACTCTGTCAGGTTAGTGCATTCAAAACTATCCTGCAGTAATATCTTTTCAGCAGGTTCATTTTAAGTAGCTTTCAAGTACTTTTATAGATTATTGTTATTGTTATGGAGATTGTTCATTATTCCACTAAAAATGGTTTTTATTATTATTTGGCTAATTATGTTTTAATAGTTATAAAGGTTAGATATTAATAGCCTTTAAGACTTATCTAAATTGCAGGTGGTACTGGCAGCTGCTTCTACTGGCAGCCGTTTTTTTTTTCAGCTGCTATTTGCTGGCTTAGCTGCTGCAGCACTCTGCCTTTAATTGTATAAATGGTTAAAAATATATTGTACTACACTCTAACACCTCTGATTATAATAACCCTCCTTCCTCCACCACTATCATCTCCTATTTTTTTTGTGTATTTTGTATATTTCTCTTCCTATCTTCTGCTCTGTCCAATTCTTCCTTCTTTTTTTTCCCTCTGATTTTGTATGTACAAATGATAAACAAATATTTATAATGTTGTTGTTGTTGTTGTTGTTGTTGTGTAGTGATATCCTATTCCCCAGACAACCAGTTCATATCCAATGTCCTGTCCAGACTAGAGGCAGTGATGGGCATTGACATTGAGTCTGTCCTGGCCAATAGTCACTCTCAACTAACACAATCTACTGGAGTAGAACTACCAGACCTTGACCCACAGACAGATCCTGTGGATTATGTAGAACAAGTTATTGTCACATGGCGTAGACTACATCATCCAACATGGCAACAACTACTGAACGTCTTACAAGATATTGGACTAGCAGAGCTGAGTCAGCAAATTGATGCATTCATGAGAGGTAAGAGTCATTTTTGAAATAGTATAATATGTGTAATAGTATTTTGTGTCATGTACATTTTAATGATGTTTATGAATGCAATACTATTTTTACACTGTATAATGAAGTCTATTTAAGGTGCTGATAGATATGTTATAAATATGATTGTTAGACATCAGTATTTGTATTTGTTGGATCAGTTTTATAGTCCAAAGTATGTATTTATTTGCTGTGATAGGTTACTACAAGATTGAAGATGCGTACAAGCACTTCATTGTTTCCAAGGATGTGCTGGAGCTTCTGTCTTTAAAGTTGATGTTTGTTGGTCCTCCACGACAAGGCAAGAGTACAACTCGCCGTCGAGTTAGGAAAGAGATCATAGATCTTCTGTCAGCAGGAGAAGAGGAGCAGATTCATGGCAGCACAGGCACAGTGGAGTGTTCCAATATGCTAGTCCAAGGCTCGTCTGATCCAACTACAGCAGAAAGGAAGGCAAACTGGGCCATTGTACAGAATCTCACTGAGGAAGCATCCGTACTCTTTCGCAGTATCAAAAGTAGTTTTGAGACCAAATCCACTTCTGAGGGTACAAGTGATTCCCATAAAAATAGAGAAACCGCAAAAAGTGTCCATCAGGATGGCAGTGGTTCAGAGCAGTCTGCGGAAGAATCGCCACAATCTACTTTACTTGGATTTACCAAAAGTAAGCCATCAAGACAGAAGGAATCTTCTCCTGTCTCACCAACAAATGTCCAACTCTCTGATGAGGTGGCAACATCACAAGATTATTCCGAAATAGCTGCCGTATTCAAGAAAGTGTCCCAACAACCAGAGTTTGTTGAAGATTTGAGGCATTCTTTCAGAGCTTTCTTGAGGATGGAAGATACTGGAGGTCAGCCTGAGCTGATGGACATGCTACCAGCACTCACCATAGGACCTGGCCTCTACATGCTGTTCTTTAACTACATGTTCCAATTAGATGAGGAGTATCGGGTCTTTTATCAGAGAGCTTCAGGAGAGACAAGTGCACCAGAGAAATCTGAGTTTACTCTGCAAGAGATGCTTTTGCGCACTCTGGCCAGTATATCTTGTTTCAGTTCCTCTTCCCATCTTCAACCTCTACCAGGAACAGACAACCCAGCCATTGGTGAGATACTGGAGTCCTCCAAGTCAGTAGTGTATATAGTGGGTACTCACAAAGACAAGGTTTCTGAGGAAGACATCGCTACAGTCGACTCACAGCTTCAAAAAGTGATTGGAGACACTGACTTCTACAGGAAGGGCATAGTTCAGTTCTGCTCACAAGACAAGCTTGTAGTTTCTCTGGACAACATGGGAGGAGGAATAGAAGAAATCGATCACTTGCATCAGCTACTGGAGAATGCCATGGAGAAACACTTTAAGAAGCTAAAAATTCCAGCCGTGTGGCTCCTGTTCAGCTTGTGTCTTCGCATGAGAGAAGTGAGGACAGCCAGCCTGGAGACCTGCTTGGCCTTGTCCCATGCCTTCAATATGACACCCTACGAGACCAAAGCAGCTCTGTGGTTTCTTCACCACCATGCCGGTGTTGTGATGCACTTCCCCAGTGTGCCTGGTTTGGAAGACCTGGTCATCATAGACATCCAGGTAGTGTATGACAGTATCACTGGTGTCATTCTCAAAGCCATGAGCTTTGATAGCGTAGGTCAGGCCACATCCGAGAGATTCAGGAAGACAGGTCGATTCACTATGACAGATTTGATATCAGCTACAGCTGACATTTCAGGAGATCTGATTCCACCAGAGCAACTGGTAGCTTTGCTAGCATATCTTCACATTGTAGCCGAGATTGTGTCAGTCAAATCTTCTGACACTAACTCGGTCTTAGAAGAGAAAGAATACATTATGCCTTGTGTGTTAGAAAACACTAGTGCAAAGGAACTTGACCTATTCCACAAAGAATCCTGTAGATCATGTTTGGTGGAGCCTCTCTTGATGTACTTCAGTAGTGGGTTTACTCCTATGGGACTCTTTTCTGCTTCAATGGCTTGTTTCATATCTAACAAGTTTTTCTCTTTCATCAGGGAAGGTGTCAAAAAAAACATGGTGCACTTTATGTACGGATCTAAACGAATTCGTGTAGCATTCATATCTCGATGTAAATATTTTGAAGTCGTAGTTTCGTGTGATCCTACATTCCAAGACTCCATTCACCACGAATGCTCTGCTCTAAAACAAGAAATAGAGGCCACTCTAAAGAAGGCTAGTTCCAGAATGAACTACAACAGCTATATGGATTACCAGTTTGCCTTTGACTGTCGTTCACATGAAGGAGGGAATCATCTCGGGTTAGTTCACGAAGCAGAGTCCATTCCTTCGGTCATGGCATGCGTCATCAATTCACAAGGAATTGCACTTCAGAACAGACACCTCGTTTGGTTTGGGCAGGTATGCAGGAATAGACTATGTATTCTAACTTGTAATAACTAACTGTTGTTTATTTGGTATTAGAAATATGAGAAGCAAGATCCTGTGGTAGAGATCTCTGAAAGTAAGTCAAGTTCGGTTTGTATTTATAATAATTGAAAGTGTTTTATTATTAGGTGGCAATAACTTGAGTATATTTCTGAGTGTGTATCCTGACTTGGTCCTCTCAGTGACGCCTTGTGTCATGACAGTAGCTGATCACTGCTACAGTATTGGACTCGTAACTGAAGATGCCTATGACCAACTCATTCAGCGCATGGACTTGACTGACAAACACAAAGCAAGAATCCTTTTAGGCAATGTCCGTTCACTCTTATCATCCAGACCCTCAGCTCTCAAGGAGTTTGTTACTATCTTATCTGAAATGGACTATTGTAAGCCAGTGGCAGATAAAATAAAGCAACGGCTCTAGTAAGCATTTAATTTTTATTGTAAATATTTTATTATTATTATTGGCATTGTTTGTTTAATAGACACAGTAAAAAATGTGATGCTTATTTCTAATAATTGTACTAGCTTTTGGTATTATGATACTAATACCAAGTATTATGAAGCTACATCCAGGCAATTTTGCACTTAACTCAAGGTGTGCAACTCATTTTGAGGTAACAATTCAGATATAAACAAGGCATTTGCTTACTTTAGATTGTATACAATTCCACTTATAATTTTTAATATATATATTAAAAATTAAAAGTGGATACTGTATTTTTTGTTCTCAATTCTAGAAAATTATTACTTATTTTAGCATGTAAGCTAACAAATAATAAGTACTAACACTTATTTCTAGTTGAAGCTCCTGACTTACAGTGTTATGATCCTAACATTAAGAGAGACTGATTAAATTGTAGCTAAAATGCTTAACTTTAGGATGGTCACTTTCTTTAAGTATATTATTCCTACCAATAAACATGCTCCTTACTATAAGGAAACATAATGTCTTTGAATAAGTACTATAAATGTCTAAATTATAGGAGTTGACGCCACTTTTTTTTTACATGGTATCTCCTGGAATACACATGTCTTGTAGGGCATAGTTCAGTTCTGCTCACAAGACAAGCTTGTAGTTTTTCTGGACAACATGGGAGGAGGAATAGAAGAAATCAATCACTTGCATCAGCTACTGGAGAATGCCATGGAGAAACACTTTAAGAAGCTAAAAATTCCAGCCGTGTGGCTCCTGTTCAGCTTGTGTCTTCGCATGAGAGAAGTGAGGACAGCCAGCCTGGAGACCTGCTTGGCCTTGTCCAATGCCTTCAATATGACACCCTACGAGACCAAAGCAGCTCTGTGGTTTCTTCACCACCATGCCGGTGTTCTGATGTACTTCCCCAGTGTGCCTGGTTTGGACGACCTGGTCATCATAGACATCCAGGTAGTGTATGACAGTATCACTGGTGTCATTCTCAAAGCCATGAGCTTTGATAGCATAGGTCAGGCCACATCAGAGAGATTCAGGAAGACAGGTCGATTCACTATGACAGATTTGATATCAGCTACAGCTGACATTTCAGGAGATCTGATTCCACCAGAGCAACTGGTAGCTTTTCTAGCATATCTTCACATTGTAGCCGAGATTGTGTCAGTCAAATATTCTGATACTAACTCGGTCTTAGAAGAGAAAGAATACATCATGCCTTGCGTGTTAGAAAACACTAGTGCAAAGGAACTTGACCTATTCCACAAAGAATCCTGTAGATCATGTTTGGTGGAGCCTCTCTTGATGTACTTCAGTAGTGGGTTTACTCCTATGGGACTCTTTTCTGCTTCAATGGCTTGTTTCATATCTAACAAGTCCTTCACTTTCATTAGAGAAGGTGTCAAGAAAAACATGGTGCACTTTATGTATGGATCTAAACGAATTCGTGTGGCATTCATTTCTCGATGCAACTATTTTGAAGTCGTAGTTTCGTGTGATCCTACATTCCAAGACTCCATTCACCAAGAATGTACTGCTCTAAAACAAGAAATAGAGGCCACTCTAAAGAAGGCTAGTTCCAGAATGAACTACAACAGCTACATGGACTACCAGTTTGCCTTTGACTGTCATTCACATGAAGGAGGGAATCATCTCGGGTTAGTTCATGAAGCAGAGTCCATTCCTTCGGTCATGACATGCGTCATCAATTCACAAGGAATTGCACTTCAGAACAGACACCTCGTTTGGTATGGGCAGGTATGCAGGAATAGACTGTATTCTAACTTGTAATAACTAACTGTTGTGTATTTGGTATTAGAAATATGAGAAGAAAGATCCTGTGGTAGAGATCTCTGAAAGTAAGTGAAGTTCTGTTTGTATTTAATAATTGAAAGTGTTTTATTATTAGGTGGCAATAACTTGAGTATATTTCTGAGTGTGTATCCTGACTTGGTCCTCTCAGTGACCCCATGTGTCATGACAGTAGCTGATCACTGCTACTGTAAAAGACTCATATCACAATATACCTATGACCAACTCATCCAGCGAGTGGACTGGATAGACACAGACAAGGCCAGAATTCTTCTGAGTAGCATTCGTACAGTCTTGCTCTTTACACCCGGTGTTCTGACAGAGTTTGTTACAATATTGTCTAAGGTGGACTATTGTAAACTAGTGGCAGATAAACTACAGCAACAGCTACAGTAAGTATGTTGCTATCACTTTAGTATTATTATTATTATTGTATTGTTTGTGTTACAGTCCTGAGCAAGATGAAGAGAAGATGAGAGTGAAGAGAAGGAGAGTGCATTAGAGTAGACTGAGAATTCAAGTGAACAGTTTTTTTTGTTGTTATTTTTGTGATACTATTTTGTGTAATAGAAAGGTGGATTGAATTGTGTGTGGAAGAATTCAACAATACAATGATGACATTCAATTTAAACATTTAAAAAAAGGCAAACTATATACTTATCATTTGGAAGAGATATTTTAGCTAGAAGCTCATCACTAATAAAGCCACATTCAGCTTATTAGCTAAATAAAAAAACATTGTTCAAGTGCAATTTTTTTTTTACAATTTTTTTTTGATAGCCACAGGAAAGGTTAACTAGCTAAGAACTATTAGAAGGGAGTGAGTGAAATGAACAAAGTTAGGCTGAAACTATAATAATAATAAAAATGATCCAAGCCATCTTTCGAAAATATGTGACGTTTATAAATGACAGAGATGATCCAGTGAGGCTATGATTTAGGTAAAGGATCGACACATTGAGCTGTACTGCTTGCTTGCGCTGTAGCTATTGATGTTTGTCTCTGCCAGCCCAAGCATAGAGGCAGGTACCAGGTCTGGCTACGCCTGAAAGTTTGCAGAGCATTGTTAAAGATGAGTGGGGGACCATACGGCAGCGCGTATTCTCGTGTTCCTTGTTCAAAAGTGTCTTTGAGCATCTCTTGCTCTAATCTCCAAGACAAAGATGTCTTCTCCAAATCAGACCCAATGATCGTAGTCTACCTGAAGGGAGGAGGTCACGTGGACTATGCAGAGGTGAGCAGGTAACACTGATTCTTATGACAGATATCATCACTTATTAATATTGACTATAATAGCTTATGTTAAGTACAGTATGTAGATTTAGTATAACTGAAAGATGAAGATGATGACTATGATAATGATCATCATTAATTAAAATATTTACTTAAGAGCATTGCTAGAGAAAATGTGTGTCATTTCAGCATACATCATCTTCACTCTTGAAGGCAGATCATTAAAGCTCGCAACGAAAAAAAGGAACTTGTACTTTGAAGGCTCAACTAGCAACCCTTTACCATGTGGGTGTCTCTCTTTGTAGTATGGTCGCACAGAATGGCTGAAGAACACATTGAACCCAGAGTTTGCCACGACCATAGAGATGGACTACTTCTGTGAGGAAGTGCAGGAGCTGAAGTTGATGGTGTACGATCTGGACAACGCCACCAGTTCTCTGGAAGATGATGACTATCTGGGAGGACTTGAGTGTTGTTTGGGAGAGGTGAGGTCTTCTTCCTTTAGTGCCCACAAACTGTGAGGATGTTGGCATGTTATGACCAGATTGTCAGTTCCTCTCCGTTCCAGCGTAATCTAGAAGGAGGTAAAGGGAAGAAATCACAAGAGACAAAGGGAACAATAACAGTGAGTGGTGGGGGAGGGAGGCATTCTATAGCTTGTCACATTTTACATATTCTCTATACATGTCACATGATAGTCACATGATAGTCATGTGTAGATGATCAGACCGCATTATAGCATTCCAATACATACATGCATACACACACATTATAGTGAGAGACTGTTTGTTGTTTGTGTGAGAGTGAGAGAATGTGTGAGGGTGTAACTGATCATTCCTGTCAGTTCCTATGAACAGCTGGACACACACTGTATAGACTCTGAAGTGGAGTAGAAGTGCATTTTACTTTTAATAAACAGGACCTGGATCAACACTTTTTAAATTAACACTATAAGGTTATCATCTGACTTGGTTACTTTGCCAACTTCAATAAAAATGAAAGAAAAAAAAAAGAGGAGAAAGTGGAATAACATTATTAGTGACTTCAACTGAAGAAGTAACCAGAATACTTGGACAGCCTTCTTGAGCTGAATTGTGTTTACATGTTTGAAATTACATACTTGTATTGGTATGTGTATGTGTGTGTGTGTGTGTGTGTGTGTGTGTGTGTGTGTGTGTGTGTGTGTGTGTCTGTGTGTGTGTGTTGACCAGGTGAGAACAGAAGAGGTGTCTCTGAACTCCTCCATGTTGGAACTTCAGTTTGCAGGAGAAGACTTGGACAAAAAGGTGGGTGTTGGTCACGGGTGTGGTCAAGAACTAGGGGTTGTAGTTGACAGAGATTGATCAATAAGGAACTGTTGCTAGGTGATGTAATGAGATAGTGAGGATGTGTGTTGTAGGACTTCCTTGGCAAGTCGGATCCATATCTTCAGTTCTCCAAGAAGAACCCGGACGACTCATTCACACTTGTTCATAAGACTGAGGTGAGGGGTCTGGTAAGGTGTTGACAAGTTAACATTTTTGGGTAAGGTGTGGTGGATTTAGTTTAGAGGATTTAGTTTAGAGGATTTGATCTGGTTAAGTGTTGCTGGTTAGTAGATTTGACTTTAATTGATGGAGTCATTCGATGGTAAGGTGTAGCTGATTGAATGAGAATTTAGATGTGTTTGGGTGTTGCTGTCAGTTGTTAAGAGGTATGATTGATTAGTTGTGACTAATTGGTTTAAAATCGACTAAATACTTGGTAAGGCGAGCTAGTGTGACAAAAGTTGATAAATGACGTTAAAACTATACATGCATGTGTGTGTGTGTGTGTGTGTGTAGGTAGAGGTGGGTGTTTGATGTGTGTGTGTGCGTGTGTAGGTAGAGGTGGGTGTTTGATGTGTGTGTGTGTACGTGTGTGCATGTAGGTAAAGGTGGGTGTCTGATGTGTGTGTGTGCGTGTGTAGGTAGAGGTGGGTGTTTGATGTGCATTCTTTGTTTTGTTCAGGTTATCAAGAACACCCTCAACCCAGTGTGGAGGCCATTTGAGATGTCTACTCAGAAACTGTGCAGCAATGATCCTGATAGAGTTATCAAGGTGAGAGAGAGAGAGAGAACTGACATAGGAAATCATTTTACCTTTTCTACTGTTCATGTCAATCCATTGGTGTTTGGTCACTGGACAACATTGGTATGCCATCATTTGCATGCATCATGTGACCACACTTGTAGGTCATGTGACTTCAGTTATACTTGTCCTCATACTCTGTGCAGGTGGAGTGTTATGACTGGGATGCTGATGGCAGTCACGATCTGATTGGGACATATAACACCAGCATGGCCGAGATCAAGGTAGGCCACACCTTAGATAACCACACCCTCTTATTATGGCACGCTGGCTTCTAGGATGGACTGGGAAAGAAGTGGGAGTTTATTCATCCTACAAAGAAGAAGAAGAAGAAGAACTCTGGACTAGCCAAGCTACTATCAGTGAAGGTACAATACTTTATCTTGTGATCTCTCTGCATAGTTTATTTGTATTGTAGGAGAGGACAATTTATTCCTTCCTTGACTTCATCATGGGAGGCTGTCAGATCAACTTCACTGTAGGCATAGACTTCACTGCCAGTAATGGAGCTCCGTCTGACCCTAGGTCTCTCCACTACCTGGACCCTATGAAGCCCAACCAATATACGAGTGCCATTGTGGCGGTGGGGGAAGTCTGCCAGTACTATGACTCGTAAGTTTATGGTATTGCTTATTCAAAAATTTCACCGCCTTATATTAGCAGGTAGGTATTTAGTTGTGGCCTAACTGTGACAGTAGGTCCTGTGTTAGTCCACATAAATCAGTCTTTGTTGCAGTAGTCCCTCACAACAACTGGTAGCTCTTATTCAGGTAAAGGGTCTAGATGTCATAGCAACCACTTGATTCGCATAGTCGTATATGCCAAGGATGAAACCTGAGAAAGAGGGCAGCTATTTAGCGATGATTCCTGGAGTTGCAACCATGAAATATATTACATATTTGAACTGGCAATTGTCTTGAGCTTGTACACCTTGTAAAGTGACCTTGTAAAGTGTATCACTTGCCTGCATTCATTGGCGACCAGTCATACTGTCCCTTCAAGGTGAAGATGTCCACTACATCAGCGTACACTGCATTTAACAATTTTTCTATTAAAACCACACCTTTTCAGTGGTTGAATATAAAAACTAATCTTTCCTCAGTATTATTATAATTCAGCTGATTTATTTGAAGTTAAATTTAATTTTCATGACAGACGTGCGACAAAAAATAGTAATTTCCACTTTTCTCTAAGGAAATTCATAGAAATGTACATTGTGTGAAGCTTCTCTATTCTTACGTTACAAAGACACAGTCTTACCCTCTAGCCCAGCATCATCCCTCCCTCCGTCCACCATGTTCAGTCTAATTGGTATTTTTGTGTGGATTTTTTTTGTTGCATAATTCAGAAATGTGTTGTACTCCACCCACACATGCTGGTTGTTCTGTTCCAGCTGACCTTACGTATCTTCTGCTATTGCATTAACCACACCAATTTGCCACGCCTTTAATTATTGCAGGTTTTTCTGTTATTGCAAAAACTTCTGGGTCTTTGTGAACGATTTGAAACTACAATGAACCGCCTGCAGGAAACTACCGATGGTGGTCAGAATGCCAGAGGAGAGAGCCTACTCACCTGAGCTCTAGTTGTTGAAATGCCAGAAGAGAGAGCCTTACTTACCTGAGCTCTAGTTGTTGAAATGCCAGAGGAGAGGGCCTACTCACCTGAGCTCTAGTTGTTGAAATAACAGAGGAGAGGATCCTACACACCTGAGCTCTAGTTGTTGTTGTTTATAATTAATGAGGATTTTAGAATATGTTTATTTAACGTAAATATGGATATAATAATGGGCGTGGTCTAAACTGAAAATGTTATTGGTGACAACTTGAATTTATATTTAGAATTACTACTCCTCAGGGAAGACTTATTTGTGAAGCATGGGGTCATGGGGGGTCACAAGTTCATGAGGTCATATGTTTATGAGGTCATGAGGTCGCTGTCTCATTACTAGCAGTAAATAAACAGTTTCAGTTTCAAATTTTATCATTTAGTAAATAGCTTTGAATGGCTAACTAGAGACCAGACACACCCACTTGTAGGTAGCCGTCACAAGCATGCTCAGTATGAATATCAGGTTTCTGGTGCGATAATGTCAGACGCCAAACATGTAGACGGTCGGTCAGTGTGTTTCTCTCTCTCTTGATTTGATATATCAATCTGTCCATCTCTGACTAGTAGTATGTTAACACTTTAGAGAATGGTGAAAATGATGACCAGTAGGAACACTTGATGCTTAGTAGGTTGAAAGTGCAAACATGTGTAATTTCTCTTTCACACCTTTATGGCTTGTGAGATATGGAAAGCTGTTCAGTTTTTCTTCTTTGCTTGTAGTATGGTCGCACAGAATGGCTGAAGAACACATTGAACCCACAGTTTGCCACCACCATAGAGATGGACTACAAGTTTGAAGAGGTTCAACCTCTCAAGATATGTGTGTATGACTTGGACAACAGCACTAGTTCCCTGGAAGATGACGACTTCCTGGGTAGCCTGGAGTGCACTCTGGGAGAGGTGTGTGTGTGTATGTGTGTGTGTGTGTGGTGTACATGTGTGTGTATGTGTGTGTGTATGTGCATAGTTGATACGTTTGTTTGTGTAGATTGTCAGTTCCTCTCCATTTACTCGTGATCTATCAGGAGACAAGGGGAAGAAGTCCAAAGGAAAGCGTGGGACAATAACTGTAAGAGACCAGACGTGGGAAGGTGGTAAAAGTGGGCGTGGTCCACCATGGAATGTGTTACATTGTTGCATAATGTTGATGTTCTATTGGTATGGCAACTATTATTACAGGTCAGAGCTGAAGAGCTGTCTAAGAATCTTTCTCAAGTAGACATGCAGTTCTCAGCTGAAGACCTGGACAAGAAGGTGAGCAGTAACTCCGCCCACTATTACATGTCGATCACTTTGCCACGCCCATGCTGATGGATTTTGTACTTCCAAGATTCACGATCATGTAGTTCCAATGTGAATATATGTGTGTGTGTGTGTGTGTGTGCGTGCATAGGACTTCCTGGGCAAGTCGGATCCCTATCTTGAGTTCTCCAAGAAGAACCCTGATGGTTCCTTCACTCCAGTGCATAAGACAGAGGTTAGGTTGCGGTCAACTAGTGACTGGTTCATAGTTCTGTACTCCACAACATTAATGGAAATAAGTTCTAATATTTGCTGTGCATGTGTGCTCAACTTGTTGTTGTTGTTGTTGTTGTTGTTTTAAATGCAGTAAATAGTAGACAATTTGACTATGTTGCTCTTATCATGAAGCCATTCCAGCAGGTGCACTGTCCAGTAAGGCCACACCAAATTAATTTGTTGTTGCTCGGGCGAACTAGGCTGAGATGTAGGGTCGGTAGGTAGAAAAAAACAAAAAAAAACACGAATATCATTAAAAAAGCATGAATATCGTTAATTAACGTCCATGTCAATGACCATGTGGCATAGATAAAAGAAATTTAAAAAAAATAGATATTATCTAATTAAGTGAAAAATTTTGAATTTTTTTTTTTTTTTTTCTGAAATCAGAAAAAACAGGGTAGGTAGGGCCCGAGCAACAACAAATTAATTTGGTATGGCCTAAATTGTCCTTTCTTTGATGACAAATTCCACACACTAGACCTGAGAGTGTCTCTACGAAAGTATCCTTAAAATATTGTTGAATGTCGTTTATTTTTAGATGTCACATGATTATCATGTGATTAACGTTCTTTATTTGCTGCAGGTGATCAAAAACACTTTAAATCCAGTATGGAAGATGTTCAGTACCACAAGTCAGAAGCTATGCAACAGTGACCCAGACAGGACCATTAGAGTGAGTGCCAGACAGGACCATTAGAGTGAGTGCCAGACAGGACCATTAGAGTGAGTGCCAGACAGGACCATTAGAGTGAGTGCCAGACAGGACCATTAGAGTGAGTGCCAGACAGGACCATTAGAGTGAGTCCCAGACTGGACCATTAGAGTGAGTGCCAGACAGGACCATTAGAGTGAGTGCCGGACAGGACCATTAGAGTGAGTGCCGGACAGGACCATTAGAGTGAGTGAATGAGACAGGACCATTAGAGTGAGTGCAGACAGGACCATTAGAGTGAGTCCCAGACAGGACCATTAGAGTGAGTGCCAGACAGGACCATTAGAGTGAGTGCCAGACAGGACCATTAGAGTGAGTCCCAGACAGGACCATTAGAGTGAGTGCCAGACAGGACCATTAGAGTGAGTCCCAGACAGGACCATTAGAGTGAGTCCCAGACAGGACCATTAGAGTGAGTCCCAGGACCATTAGAGGAGTGCCAGACAGGATCATTAGAGTGAGTCCCAGACAGGACCATTAGAGTGAGTCCCAGACAGGACCATTAGAGTGAGTGCCAGACAGGACCATTAGAGTGAGTCCCAGACAGGACCACTAGAGTGAGTGCCAGACAGGACCATTAGAGTGAGTCCCAGACAGGACCATTAGAGTGAGTCCCAGACAGGACCATTAGAGTGAGTGCCAGACAGGACCATTAGAGTGAGTGCCAGACAGGACCATTAGAGTGAGTGCCAGACAGGACCATTAGAGTGAGTGCCAGACAGGACCATTAGAGTGAGTCCCAGACAGGACCATTAGAGTGAGTCCCAGACAGGACCATTAGAGTGAGTGCCAGACGGGACCATTAGAGTGAGTGCCAGACGGGACCATTAGAGTGAGTCCCAGACGGGACCATTAGAGTGAGTGCCAGACGGGACCATTAGAGTGAGTGCCAGACAGGACATTAGAGTGAGTGCCAGACAGGACCATTAGAGTGAGTGCCAGACAGGACCATTAGAGTGAGTGCCAGACAGGACCATTAGAGTGAGTCCCAGACAGGACCATTAGAGTGAGTCCCAGACAGGACCATTAGAGTGAGTGCCAGACAGGACCATTAGAGTGAGTGCCAGACAGGACCATTAGAGTGAGTGCCAGACAGGACCATTAGAGTGAGTGCCAGACAGGACCATTAGAGTGAGTCCCAGACAGGACCATTAGAGTGAGTGCCAGACAGGACCATTAGAGTGAGTGCCAGACAGGACCATTAGAGTGAGTGCCAGACAGGACCATTAGAGTGAGTGATAGACAGGACCATTAGAGTGAGTGCCAGACAGGATCATTAGAGTGAGTCCCAGACAGGACCATTAGAGTGAGTGCCAGACAGGACCATTAGAGTGAGTGCCAGACAGGACCATTAGAGTGAGTCCCAGACAGGACCATTAGAGTGAGTCCCAGACAGGACCATTAGAGTGAGTGCCAGACAGGACCATTAGAGTGAGTGCCAGACAGGACCATTAGAGTGAGTCCCAGACAGGACCATTAGAGTGAGTGCCAGACAGGACCATTAGAGTGAGTCCAGACAGGACCATTAGAGTGAGTCCCAGACAGGACCATTAGAGTGAGTGCCAGACAGGACCATTAGAGTGAGTGACAGACAGGACCATTAAAGTGAGTCCCAGACAGGACCATTAGAGTGAGTGCCAGACAGGACCATTAGAGTGAGTGCCAGACAGACCATTAGAGTGAGTCCCAGACAGGACCATTAGAGTGATCCCAGACTGGATTATTGGTTTGTGTGATGATTCTCTTTGTTCAATGCTACTTCTTTTACTGACCTTTCCCCAAATCTCTCCCTCTCTTCTGCTAACATTCCAGGTGACCTGCTATGACTGGGATTCAGATGGCAGTCATGACCTCATTGGTTTCTTTGATACTACCTATGCTGAATTACAGGTAATTAAAAAATACGAAAGATAGTTTGAAAGGTGAGCAGAAGTTTGCCCAGATAGAAATAAAACAGTGCATTTATGCTTGTAGCTATGCTTTGAGAAAGTTGTGTGGGACTATCATGTCCTGCTCACTTTCTGTCTCACTTGCCCAGTTCAAATTGCCAGTGCTATTTGTTTCCTAGGCTGGTCAGGCAAGATGGGACTGCATTAATCCGGAGAAGCAGAAGAAAAAGAAGAAATACAAGAACTCTGGAGTCGTTAAGCTGCTTAGCATCAAGGTGAGAAGTAGGTGTGGTCAGCACAGGCTTGGTCAATGTGGGTGGGAGATATGACTTACGAAAACACAAATGGTGCATAGCTGAGAGTAGAGTGTGCAGGGAGAAGATGGAGGTTACAAAATGAAATAAATTTTATTAATGTTAGGTTTCAGCAAATCCAACCAAAAATTGAGTGTATTCACCTCTGTTATTAGTATTGTTGTTATTAGTATTGTTGTTGTTGTTGTTGTTGTTTTAGACTACTAGACTCTACACTTTCCTTGACTTCATCATGGGAGGTTGTCAGATCAACTTCACTGTAGGCATAGACTTCACTGCCAGTAGAACCATCCAAACCTGACTCACTCCACTACCTGGACCCTATGAAGCCCAACCAGTATACCAGTGCCTTAGTTGCTGTGGGGGAGGTCTGCCAGTACTATGACTCGTAAGTTTATAGTATTGTGGACCAGGCTGGGATATTGTGGTGGTACCAGGCTGGGATATTGTGGTGGTACCAGGCTGGGATATTGTGGTGGTACCAGGCTGGGATATTGTGGTAGTACCAGGCTGGGATATTGTGGTGGTACCAGGCTGGGATATTGTGGTGGTACCAGGCTGGGACATTGTGGTGGTACCAGGCTGGGATATTGTGGTAGTACCAGGCTGGGATATTGTGGTGGTACCAGGCTTGGATATTGTGGTAGTACCAGTCTGGAATATTGTTGTGGTACCAGGCTGGGATATTGTGGTGGTACCAGGCTGGGATATTGTGGTGGTACCAGGCTGGGATATTGTAGTGGTACCAGGCTGGGATATTGTAGTGGTACCAGGCTGGGATATTGTGGTGGTACCAGGCTGGGATATTGTGGTGGTACCAGGCTGGGATATTGTGGTGGTACCAGGCTGGGATACTGTGGTGGTACCAGGCTGGGATATTGTGGTGGTACCAGGCTGGGATATTGTGGAGGCTGGGATATTGTGGTGGTACCAGGCTGGGATATTGTGGTGGTACCATGCTGGGATATTGTGGCTGGGATATTGCAGTGGTACCAGGCTAGGATATTGCAGTGGTACCAGGCTAGGATATTGCAGTGGCTGGGATATTGTAGTGGTACCAGGCTGGGATATTGTAGCCCTAGTAATATTTGGTTTATTCTACCCTAGATATCTTCACTGCTGTAGTTAGTACTAAGCCTGGTTACTCAGGGTGTAAAGGTGCTATAGGGGTTCCCCACATCCCTAGCTGATATTTTAGCAGCTGTTCTAACCTGGGTGGGCAGGCTAGTGCTACACCAGAGCAAGGTTGCTGTGAAACCACGAAAAACTGGTAATGGTTGCTATAACTACTAGGGTAGTAAGTGAGTACAGCTTGAAATTACTGCATGAAATGTATTGAGTTATTTCATGGTGGTGTACCTAATAATGGCATATCTAGGTGGATATTATAATCTGTATAATAATTGGGTGCCAGTAACAACCACTAACCAAGGACGACCTTGAACAACAGTGTTTATTCATGAATAATTCATGAGCGTGTACGGTTTGGTAAGCATTGTCATCTCCTGGTAGGGAAAGTGTCTTCACATTCAGTAGAAAGTTCTGGTGA